>Ga0265780_10000080_pt1 | contig 149444 bp, 125 predicted proteins | sample P1T30metagenome_FD_192432 | JGI IMG/M metagenome (GOLD analysis project Ga0265780, IMG submission 192432) | Plant litter microbial communities from East Loma Ridge, Irvine, California - P1 T30 | ecosystem: Environmental > Terrestrial > Plant litter > Unclassified | place: USA: California...
AGGTAGCAGATAGCGGCCTGTACCCACTGAGAAGATAATAGATAATAGACTTAAAGGCTGCCCAAGGGCAGCCTTTTGGTTTTATGTTTACTTTTAATTTTTACCAAGGGGCACAATCCCGATAGCTACGGGATTACACTAAGGGCACTAAGGGCACTACAGTAACCGCCTGCGGCGGAAGGGCACGAGGCGTTGTGAAAGGCCACAAAGGTTGCGGCGGCAAAGCCGCCGCTGGAATGAGTGGAGCCCCCCTGAAAAAGATGCAATACGTTTTAGGTAGCCGTGACGGAGGCGGCATCCTGCCGGCGCAGCAGGGCAGATACAGCTGAGGGCAGGAACTGCGCCCGATGAAGGGCGCTTAGATGGGCTGTCTGAATTTTACCTGCTTGCGGTACTGTAAGGGCGTAATGCCCTCCATACTTTTAAAGAATTTGGTAAAGTTGGTGGGTTCGGTATAAGCGAAACGCATACCTATTTCTGCGATAGAAAGTGTAGTGGTTTCAAGCAGTTTTTTAGACTCCCCTATAATACGATTTTCCATAACATCACAAGGCGATGTGTTTAACGTTAAATGGAGTGTATTGGTTAAGTGCCTTGGATGTATGAACAATAACGCACCAAAATCTTTTGCATGATAGCGCTTTAAGGCCTTACCACACATAAGGTCGGCAATATGCCTATCAGCAATTGCAAGAAAATCTGCTGTAATCTGATCTTTACGGGAAAGAATTTTCGCCGGGATATTTTTTTGTTTATGTTCGGTAATCAAAGCTTTTTGTTTAGTATCACTAAATTACAAAGAACTTGCTATTTTTGCATTACAATAGCCAGAAATGCCTAAAAAGAACCCTAATCAAATCAGCCTTTTTCCTGAAACAGTATACGAGTATTTCGTTATGCTGTCGCCAAGCGATGAAATTAAGGAAGATGTGGATGCCATGAAACAGCAGCTCCATGAAATGATAGGCCTTGATGTGGCTAACCTCAACTCTATAGCGCACATTTCCTTATACAAGCAGGCCGGAATGGACGCGGCTGTAGTAAAAGCATCAGCTAAAAAAGCATTGGCCGGCCAAAAAAAGTTTACGGTTAAAATAGCCGGCCATAATTACTATAAAAGTGGTGAAAAGCACACCCTATTCTTAAAAATTGAAGACCCCGCCCCTATTGATACTCTTTTCTATTTGCTAAACCCGCCCAAACGCCAGCCGAAAAAGATAGACCGCCAGATAAGCATACTGGACAGGCCGGGTAAAACGCTGCCTAAACCAAAATCTATAAACCCTCATATTACCATAGCCCGGAATATTGATGCAAAAGATTTTGAGCGTATAGAAGATTTTACCTTTTTTGACTATCATAATGAATTTGTTTGCGAGGCCGTGACCATACTGCGCAGGCCGGCAGGAAGCGACAAACATTTTTCGCCGGTTGCCGAAATTAAGCTGGGGTAAAATTTATACTGCACCTGTGTAATTTCGAATAGTATCATTGCATATACCGGCATGAAATTTTAAGTTTCATTTAATTACAAAGGAGGTACTTTAAGCTAATAAGGCAGTACCTTTGCAATTCCAAAGAAAGAAAAAAGAACATGAAATTAAGTTTACTGCCGCTTGCCCTGGGCGGCCTGACTATAGGTATAACAGAATTTGTAATGATGGGCTTGCTGCCTGACATAGCCCTCGATCTTGATGTATCTATACCCACGGCAGGTTACCTTATCTCTGCTTATGCGCTGGGTGTAGTAATAGGTGCGCCGCTGCTGGTGGTAGCGGGGCGCAACTTACCTCCAAAGAAGATGCTGGTTATCTTATCCGTTATGCTGCTTGTTTTTAACGCACTTTCTATAGTAGCACCCGGATTTAATTTACTGTTAGTTTCGCGCCTGCTTTCGGGCCTGCCCCATGGCGCTTTCTTTGGCGTGGGTGCCGTAGTGGCCAGCCGCCTTGCAGAAAAGGGAAAAGAAGCCCGCTCTGTAGCAGTAATGTTTAGCGGGCTGACAGTGGCTAATGTTGTGGGTGTGCCGCTGGGTACTTATGTAGGCCACCACCTGAGCTGGCGGTACACTTTTGTTATAATTGCAGGCATTGGGCTGATAACAATATTGGCCATGATGGCCTTTATGCCTGACCTGAAAAGGGAACAGAGTGCACCTATGAAAAAACAACTGGGCTTTTTTGCAAAACCACAGGCATGGCTGATAATTTTTATTACTGCTATAGGCACAGGCGGCCTGTTTTGCTGGATAAGCTATATTGCTCCGCTGCTGACCGACGTATCCGGCTTTGCAAAAGATAATGTGCCTTACATATTAATGCTTGCCGGATCAGGCATGGTGGTGGGCAATATTGCCGGTGCCTACCTGGCCGACAAATTCTCTCCGGCTTATGCGGTGCTGGCTATGTTGCTGCTTATGGCAACCATTTTAACGTGTGTGTATTTCTTTTCGGCGCACAAATACGTTTCACTCTTCCTTGTATTTTCAACAGGCTGCGCTGCCTTTGCCCTGGCAGCCCCGGTACAAATGCTTATGATACAGGCTGCAAAGGGTTCTGAGATGATTGCATCAGCTGCCATACAGGCCAGCTTTAATATAGGTAATGCACTGGGAGCCTTTTTAGGAGGCTTACCACTTGTTGCAGGTTATAGTTACGCGTCACCTAACCTGGTAGGCGTTGGCATGGCACTACTGGGGGCTTTAGGAGCGGTAGCTTTTATACGGTTTACGCCGTTGGTAAAAAGCACAGATAACAGCAACCTCCTGCACTAAGCTTACTGAGGATAATAAAAAAGCGAAATCGCTATAGCTGCGAGATTGACCAAATTATTCTTATAATATTACTCAGAAATTAAAATAACAACCTTATTATTTTAATATCGATATTTTTTGTAGTATTGCATTGTAGTATAGTATAGAACAGTATTAACAAACTATAACCGAGATATGATGCATGCAAAAAATAGTACATTAATTAAAAGAGGCTTAAACAGGTTGCTTACCGCCGTATTTGCGGCACTTTCAATTGGCAGCTATGCCCAAACCTATGAGTTTGAAGGAGGCACCCTTAGTGGAGGCGCAAATATACAAGGCTGCGATGCCTGTTCAGGCAGTATTGTAGGTAACCTGGGGCAGGGAGGCGCCGTTACCGTAAGCGCAAACGTAGCAGCAGCAGGCTGGTATAAGCTGCAGCTGTTTTATGCCACAGGCGATGCAAGAACCATCCGTATGACGGCAGGTTCGGCGCCGGGTATTGCTATACCCTGCGACCCAAGCGGCGGATGGAGCACTGCAGCAAGCAAATACATACAGGTGTACCTTAATGCCGGCACAACTGCTATAGTTTGGGATAACAGCATAGGCTATGCTCCAAACCTGGATAAATTTACCCTTACGCCAGTAGGTGCACCACAAACGCAAATAATAAGTTTTGGCACTGACAACCAGGTAGTATATGACCTGGACAACAAAACGTATGACGTTTACTTTAACGGAACAAAAGTAGTGGTTGCTGCCACGGCCAGCGCCTATGGCAACAATAGCAATATTAGTACCGGCTATACAACTGCAGCATACAGCAGCGAAAGCTTTACAGATAATATAGGCAGTGGCACAAAACATACCATTACCCTTACCGGAGGTTTTACAAATGATATGAAGCAGGTTTTCTATACTTATGATGACAAAGATTACCTTGCTGTACAGGTGGCACTTACAGGCACCGGAGCCAACTGCTACAAGATGATTCCGCTTACAAGCTATCAGGTGGCGCCAAATTTAGGCAGTGGCGATACCCGTGCGGTGTTTGTACCTTATGATAACGATGCATGGATTAGATACAACGCCTATCCGCTAAATGCGGCTAACTTTACGGCCAGCGAGGTTACTAACATTTATAATAATGATAGCCGGACCGGGCTTGTAATAGGATCACTAAACCACGACCACTGGAAAACAGGTGTTACAGTATCGGGCGGAAGCTCACAAACAGCGTATGTGCAGGTTATTGCCGGCTGGGGGAAGAGTGATATAACACGCGACCTGCGTGGCCACGGGTGGGTAAGCGTAGGCCAGAGCCTGTGCGAATCGCCAAAGATAATGATCAATGCAAATAACGACTGGCGTGAAGCTTTTGAAGAATTTGGAAGTGCAAATGCTGCGCTGAATCCGAAATATATATACGACTGGACCGCACCCAAGCCCATGGTATGGAACAGCTGGGGCGCGATGCAAACCAGCATAAACCTGGCAAAATCTAAGGCTGTAGTAGACTTTTTTGCCGATGATTGCCCTGCATTTCGCAGTGAAGATGGCACAATGTATGTAGACCTTGATTCTTACTGGGATAACATGACGGATGCACAGCTTGCCGAATTTGTAAATTACTGTCACAGCCATGGCTTAAAGGCCGGAATTTACTGGGCTCCATTTGTAGACTGGGGTATGTTTAACCGCCCAGTAGAAGGTAGCTCATACCAGTACAACCAGTGCTGGACAAAGGTAAATGGTGGTCAGCAAACGCTGGATGGCGCTTTTGCTATGGACCCTACCCACCCTGCCACCAAGCTGCGCATCGATTATTTTATAAACCGCTTTCATACAGCAGGGTTTGACATGATTAAAGTTGATTTCCTGACACATGCAAGCGTAGAAGCCGATTCTTATTACAACTACCAGGTTCACACCGGTATGGAGGCATACAAAGAGGGCATGCAATACCTTATAGATGCCATAGGCGATGATATGCTTGTTAATGCTGCTATCTCTCCTAATATGGCCACCGGTCCTTTTGCACATACACGACGCATTGCCTGCGATGCCTACAGTGGTATAGGTGATACTGATTACACGTTAAACAGCACTAACTACGGCTGGTGGCAAAATCAAATGTATGATTACCTTGATGCAGATAATATTGTTTTTGGCAATGTTTCAGAAGGTCAAAACCGCGCCAGGATGCTTAGCGGCGTTGTTACCGGCTTTTTAATGAGTGGTGATGATTTTTCGGTTAGCGGCCCATGGCAGGCTAAAGCGCAAAATCTACTTCAAAACGAGCTGGTTATGGATGTTGCCCGCAAAGAAATGAAGTGGAGACCGGCCGATGGTAATACCGGCAACGCCGCAGGTAAGATATTTTATACCCGCGAAAACGACACAGTTTACGTTGCAGTATTTAACTATCTTGCAGGGTCTTCCACCCTTAATATACCTGTTGGAAGGATAGGCCTCGGGGCGGGCTCTCATAACACCAAAGAACTGTATAGCAACACCACCGGCACGTTTAGCGATGTGTTTGCGGTAACATTACCAGGAAGCGATGCTGCGTTATATGCCATATATGGTGGTCTTTTAGATACCGGCAGTGCCATTGCTAATAGCTCGCTGAGCTATACTTACCCCAACCCAACCAACGATCACATAACTGTTCATTTTGCAGATGCGCTTTCCGGTGAGGCAAATTTTGCCATACATGACCTGGCAGGCAAACAGGTATGGTCAGCAACGCTTAACGTTGATGGCAGCGAAAGTCCTGCTATACAAACAAGTAGCCTTGCAAAAGGGTTCTACCTGCTTACAGTTACAGCCCAAGGGAAAACTCAAAATTTTAAATTCATCAGGAATTAGCCAGAAGATTTTTAGCTAATACCCTTGTAGCACTGGCGCTACAAGGGTATTTTAATAGTAGCACTGGCGGCTTGTATGGTTATGTAGAGGCTTTTTACCTGTAAGACAACACCATACAACTTATGCTAAAATTATCTTTAGTTTTACTTGCTTTGCATAAAAAATTATAGTAATATTGCAACCTCAAAACCGGTCCTATAGCTCAGTTGGTTAGAGCACCTGACTCATAATCAGGTGGTCCCTGGTTCGAGCCCAGGTGGGACCACTGGTTTTACAAAAGCCTTCACAGCAATGTGAGGGCTTTTTTGTTTAAGTATGTAATTTCTTACACGGAATTGCTTAATATTTCACTTTCGGAATCCGGAATCGCTTAATTAATTATAGCATTTTTTAAATCAGAAAGCTATTGTTTATATGGGAGGATGATATGCGAAATTTCCATTTAAGTTAATAGTGAAAACTATTCAGCAAATAAGCTTAGAGCGCTGTCAACAGCCAAAAATAAAAAAGGGAAAACCATATGGTTTCCCCTTTTTTTGCCCCCAAAAATACCGTAAAATAAATTTTACTAATGCTATTTTGGGTAAAAATATATGTTTTAAAGCTCCTGTGCAAATTTCCAACATCAAAAGCCCTTTAAATAGTCAAAATACTTATAATTATCAATCAATTTATAACTATCAGGCTATATCTGTAAGTAAATAGCTATAATTAATAAGCCCTGGCATCATTGCCTTCATAAAAATTGAGGAAGGCTTTGTTTACAACGCGGTTACCGCCCGGTGTAGGGTAGTCTCCGGTAAAATACCAGTCGCCAAGGTTTTTAGGGCAGGCCAGGTGCAGGTTATCTACCGTTTGGAATATAATCTTAACCTCGGCATTAACATCACTGCCTGTAAGCATCTCTGCAATCTTATCGCTAATTTCCTGGTCTGTAAACGGCGCATAGATCTCTGTAACATAATTTACAACTTCAGCATCGGGCAGGTTTTCCTGTGCCTTGCTCTTTTTATACACCTCATGTACTATATGTTCCATGCCACGGTCTTTAAGCAACTCATAAGCCGCTTTAAAAGCCACCAGACCTTCCAGCTTGGCCATATCTATACCATAACAGTCAGGATAGCGTATTTGTGGCGCAGAGCTCACTACAACAATGCGCTTAGGGTTTAGCCTGTCCATCATTTTAATGATGCTCTTTTTAAGCGTTGTGCCACGCACTATAGAGTCGTCTATAATAACAAGGTTATCGGTAGGCTTAATAACGCCATAGGTAACATCATACACGTGTGCCACAAGGTCATCCCGGCTGCTGTCTTCGGTAATAAAAGTGCGCAGCTTGGCATCTTTAATAGCAATCTTCTCGGTACGTATTTTTACTGACAACAGCTCCTTAAGCGTTTCCTCGGTAAGCTCGGTGCGCCTGCGCAGTATCTCGTTATTTTTCCGGTCGTTCAAAAAGTCCTGAGCCGCCTCTACCATGCCATAAAAAGATGTCTCGGCCGTGTTAGGTATGTAAGAGAACACCGAGTTATCAGTATCATCTTCAATAGCGGCAAGCACCTGCGGAAGCACCAGGCGGCCTAATTGCTTGCGCTCTTCATATATCTCGGCGTCGCTGCCGCGCGAAAAATAGATCCTTTCAAAAGAACATGCCTTTTTGCCCCGGGAAGGTATAATCTCCTTCACCGAAATTTCGCCGCTCTTTTTAATGATTATGGCATTGCCGGGCTCCAGTTCCTGAACCTTTTCAAACGGCACGTTAAACACGGTTTGTATCACCGGCCTTTCAGATGCCACAACGGCAATCTCATCGTCCTGGTAATAGTATGCCGGGCGTATGCCGTTAGGGTCGCGAAATACAAACGAGTCGCCGTGGCCAAAAAGGCCTGCCATGGCATAACCGCCGTCCCACTGCTTAGAGGCACGCTTAAGTATACGGGCCACATTAAGTCTTTCAGATATTATGGGCGAGGCCTCTTCTTTAGTAAAGCCTTCATTTTTACAATCCTGGTATAGCTCTGCCACCTCATCATCTAAAAAATGGCCTATCTTTTCCATTACGGTAACGGTATCGGCAAGCTCTTTAGGGTGCTGACCAAGCTCTACAAGGCTATCAAACAGCTCCTTAACATTAGTCATGTTAAAGTTACCCGCTACAATAAGGTTGCGGTGCATCCAGTTGTTCTGGCGAAGAAACGGGTGCACGCTCTCTATGCTGTTTTTGCCAAAGGTACCGTAGCGCACGTGGCCCAGGTACAACTCGCCCACATAAGGCAGCTGGTCTTTTTGCAGCTGCACATCATTAGCATACTCGGGGTGGGCAGCCATCTCTTCGTTAATACGGTCGTTTATCTGGGCAAAAACATCCTGTATAGGCTGCTGCTTGTTGCTGCGCACGCGGCTTATGTAGCGCTGGCCGGGCTTAACATCAAGCTTAATGCTGGCAAAGCCCGCACCATCCTGGCCGCGGTTGTGCTGCTTTTCCATAAGCAGGTACATTTTTTGTATGCCATAAAAGGCAGTACCATACTTTTCTTTATAATACTCTAAAGGCTTTAATAATCGTAACAGCGCAATACCGCATTCATGTTTTAAAGCGTCGCTCATAATAGTTGTTGTGTGTAGTTATATTAAAAAAAGCCCCGCAATGAGGCCTTTAGTGTTTCTTATTCTTCGTTATCTGCCTGTTCGTCCAGCGAAATATCAAACTGCGTAAGCGCCCTGAACTGTTGCAGGCGGTCCAGCACCTCTTCTTTCTGCAATGCCTCCATTCGTTCGGTGCCAAATTTCTCTACGCAAAACGATGCCAGGTTACTTCCATAAATTATGCCATTCTTAAGGTTGTCAAAAGAAATGTTTTCGCTCTGGGCAATGTAGCCCGCAAAGCCACCCGCAAAGGTATCGCCCGCCCCGGTAGGGTCAAAAACATCCTCCAGCGGAAGCGCGGGGGCAAAAAACACCTGCTTGCCTTCAAACAGCAATGCGCCGTGCTCGCCTTTTTTAATTACCACATATTTAGGGCCCATGGTATGTATTTTAGCCGCAGCCTTAACAAGGCTGTACTCGCCGCTAAGCTGGCGGGCTTCTTCATCATTAATGGTTATTACATCTACACGCTTCATAACGTCAAGAAGCTCCGGCAGGGCGCAGTCCATCCAGAAGTTCATGGTATCAAGCACCACAAGCTTAGGGGTTGCGGTAAGCTGGTCAAGCACACCGGTTTGAACCAGTGGGTGCAGGTTACCCAGCATTACCACATCGGCATCTGTAAAATGATTGGGGACTTTTGGCTCAAAATCGGCCAGTACGTTAAGTTCTGTTGTCAGCGTGTCGCGGCTGTTAAGGTCATTATGGTAGCGGCCGCTCCAAAAAAATGTTTTGCCCTCCTTAACCACCTCTATAGCGCTTATGTCTATATTTTTTGATGTAAGCAGGTCAAGGTGCTCCTGCGGAAAGTCTTCGCCCACCACCGATACTATGGCGCTCTGCACTTTAAAAAAGGAAGCCGAAAGGCCTATGTAGGTGGCAGCGCCCCCCAGTATCTTATCCGTTTTTCCAAACGGCGTTTCAATGGCATCAAAGGCCACGGTACCCACAATGAGCAGCTTGTTCATATACATCAAAAATTGAAGCCGCAAAGATAATGTTTAAGTTGCACAACAGCAATAGTGCTGCTATCAATTTAGTTTATGGCAGGATAGCATATTTTTTAAATATTAAGTACTTTAGGAGCCTATAACGTAATAGCATGAAAAAGAGCGTTACATTAAGTGGACTTGAAAAACTTACCCATTACTGGCCATTCCTGTTATTTGCAGGATTAACGCTATGGTCAGTATACGTAATGCTGGTTATAACAAACATTGCAAAACCGGAACGCGTGTTTTACATATTCTATTTTTGCGCACCCGTAAGCATTATTTTTTACGTTATACAAAAGAGGCGGTTAAAGTATACCGTGGTTACAACAACATTAACACCGGCTGAGATAGATGCCGTGCTACTAAAGCTCGAAGCAGGCAAAGGGTGGAAAAGAAAAAGAAAAACACCTTTTATATATATTGCAACCACTTATGGGGGATTGCTTTCAGGAAGCTGGGGCGAGCGTATAACCATAGAGCAATCAGGAGGCATGGTATATATGAATAGTATTTGCGACCCCGCAAAGCCATCATCAGTAACATCATGGGGCCGAAATAAAAAAAACGTAACGGCATTTAAACATCAAATTGCATTGCAGGAAAAGAAAAAACAACCCTTGGTATGAACATCCTCCCCTACCGCAAACTTATACTCCACACACGCCTTACACCGCAGCAATGCATAGAGCTGCTTAAGGCCGGCACAACAATAGCAGACCCTGAATGCCTGCGCTGGCGCGAACCAAAGAATACCCCGTTTCTTGGATTCATTTTTTGCGACACTTTTAAAATAAGGCGGGTTATAGATTACCGCAATTCTTTTTTGCCCGTAATTAACGGCAGGATACAACCAATTGCCATGGGTACAGAAATTGCCATGACGCTTAAACCGGTACCGTTAGTTATTGCTTTTATGTGCATTTGGTTCGGCATATTATTGACAATGTTTTTAGCAGCACTTGTCAACGGCCTGATGCAAGGCACTATACCGCAAGCCATACTTGTTATGCCCATAATGTTGCTGGTGGGTGGTTCCATCATGTATTTTGGTTTTGACGCCGAATATAAAAACGCAAAAAAGGCATTGATAGCAATTTTTAAAAGTGACCAACAGCAGTAAAGTTGAATTTTAAGAGAGTTGTATGTAATAGTAGCCTCAGCCAAGGCCAATCTGATGAATTTTTTTGAAAGAAATGAATTATTACAACGTATGATCTATTTTTAGAACACTTATTATCAGAAAATACACCACTTAGCAAAAGTATTGTTAATTCCAACAAAATAAGGATAGATTTAACATTGCAGCCCTTGTTATATAAAATAAATCTGTTAGTTTAGCGTTAACAGTTTGTAAGGTTTATTTTAATATTTCCTTATGACGATTAAGATTAAAGACGACGTAAATTTATTGTACTACTAAAAACCACGATTATGTTACCTGAAAACCAAAAACTGAAGCATGAGAACGACCTCCCTCCGGGAATGTTCACTAAAATGCTCGCCACAAGCCTTCTTGTTGTTATGGGGGTTTGCCTGATTACGCTTGCTTTTTTTAGCCTATAATTCGCAATCGATTTCGATGACGCCCGCAAGATATCTACCATATTTTGCAGGCGTTTTGGCTTAAATTGTATAGCTATGCACGCTTTGTTATCATACCAAAACTGCAGCTCTAAACTCCCAATCCTGAACCCCCGTCGCCCTGCTGCTCATAAAATGCATCTACATGCAGCACCGGCTGCATAGAGGCCATTACTGCAAGCTGGTCACAACGCTCATTTTGCGGGTGGTTGTTATGGCCTTTAACCCATTTAAAATCTACCTTGTGCTGGCGGTAAATTTTTAAAAACCGTTTCCACAGGTCAGGGTTCTTTTTGCCGGCATAGCCTTTCTTCTCCCAGCCAAAAACCCAGCCTTTAACCACAGAGTCTACCACATATTTACTGTCGCTTACTACAAGCACAGCCGTGTTAGGGGTTTTAAGCTTCTCTAAGCCCACTATAACAGCCAGCAGCTCCATGCGGTTATTAGTTGTTAACCTAAAGCCCTCATAAAACTCCCTGCGGTAACCGGTGCCCACCTGCTCCATAACCACGCCATACCCTCCCGGCCCGGGGTTGCCCTTTGCGGCGCCATCAGTATATATATGTACAGTGTGCATTATTTATATTTAAAATTGAACTATTTAAAGCTTAAGCGTTAGTATTGCCCCTTTGCTTGTTTTCTCTTTGCCTCTCTGCTTCTTTGTTCCTTTGCCTCTCTGCTGCTTTGCCGCTTTTAATCAGTCATGTCATCAAACTGTACCAGGTACCAGCAGCCCTCTTTAAACGCAAAATGATATCTCAGGTTTACATAGCTGCCTTTGCCCGCCTGGTAATAATGCACACTGTCTTTAGCACGCTCGGTATACAATTCACTGGCATATTTTTTCCCGTGGTAAATAAGGCTGTCTTTACTAAAGTTAACAACATCATATTCTTCCCTGTCAATGTAGCCTTCCATAAAATCAAGCGGAAAATCTTCATCACTGTAGGTGTAAAACAGTGGGAACTCCGTATGCCGCAGCTGAAACACCGTATCGTTTTCAAATTTCTGTATAAACAGTGCAAAACTGGTATCGCATGGTTCTTCGCCGGGCGCAATTGCTTTGTCATAGGGCGCGTGTTGCGTGTAGGGCGCTTTACCTGCCGCCAATGTAGTATTAGCTATGGGCTTATTGCACCCAAAGCACAGCAATACTGACAAAATTATAATTACCCTCATATCCATAACTGCCTTAATACCCCCGTCACTTTACAATAATCCAATCGTATATTCAACCCTATTCATTAACCAGCTGCTCAATCACCCTCGGAAAATGCTCATGCTCCAGCGCCAGCACTTTAAGCGCCACTTCTTCCGGGCTAAGGCATTCTTCTATGGCTACCGCCTGCTGAAAGATAATGTTGCCCTCATCATAATTATCGTTTACATAATGTATGGTTATGCCGCTTTCTTTCTCTTTGTTTTGATGCACGGCACGGTGCACATGCGCCCCATACATACCCTTGCCGCCATACTTGGGCAGCAGCGCCGGGTGTATGTTTATTACCTTATTGGGGTAAGCCGCAATAATATCGGCCGGAAACTTAAGCAAAAAACCCGCCAGCACTATCAGGCTGGGGTTAAAAGCCTGCACATGCCTTAAAACCGACCCATTCGCTAATTCTTCCTTTGTAAAAACCAAAGTGGGCACACCATAGCTTTCGGCTTTTGCTATAACGCCCGCATTTGGGTTATTTGTAAGTACAACCGCCACTTTTACAGTATTACTATGTAAGAAATAACTTATTATTTGTTCGGCATTGCTGCCTCCACCCGATGCAAAAAGCACTATATTTTTCATTTGGCAAACGTTTTCCTGATGCAAAAAAAGGAATAATATCCCGCAAAATAACGCTCTTTTGGCATTATTCTAAAATTAATTTTTTACCTTAGTCCTCACATTTTTTTAGTAATATGCGGTTTTAAAATAAAGTTTTTTATTTTTGCCGTTCAATTTAAATTCTAAAATTAAAGATTATGTCAGACATTGCATCAAGAGTAAAAGCGATTATCGTAGACAAACTAGGCGTTGACGAAAACGAAGTTGTAACAGAAGCTAGCTTCACAAACGATCTGGGAGCTGATTCACTAGACACTGTTGAGCTTATTATGGAGTTTGAAAAAGAATTTGACATTCAGATTCCGGACGATCAGGCCGAGAACATCTCTACTGTTGGTCAGGCTATTTCTTACATAGAAGAAGCAAAAAAATAATAAATATCTAACATCCATGGTGCACAACGCAACATGGATGTTATATTTATTGGCTGCTGTAAGCCATTTTTTTTAATTTTACAGAAAGAAAAACGCAACGGCCCTGCTGCTGCCTAACATACAATATGAAGGTACCCATGTTTCTTAATCCAATTTTTTGTATAAAGAATAGCATGGGTATTATTTTATAATTACAAACTTAACTACTACCTTTTATGGAATTAAAGCGAGTTGTGGTAACCGGCCTTGGGGCGCTGACACCCATAGGCAATACCGTGGAGCAGTACTGGAACGCCCTTATAAACGGCGAGAGCGGTGCAGCACCCATTACTTATTTTGACACCACAAACTTTAAAACCAAATTTGCCTGCGAAGTAAAAAACTTTAATGTTGAAGACTTTATAGACCGCAAAGAAGCCCGCCGTATGGACCGCTACGCGCAATATGCGCTGGTGGCTACAGATGAGGCCGTTAAAGATGCAGGCTTTGATTTTGAAACACTGGATAAAGACCGCGTGGGCGTTATATGGGGCTCTGGCATAGGCGGCCTTGAAACCTTTCAGGAAGAGGTTATTAACTGGTCTAACGGCAACGGCACACCTAAATTTAACCCGTTCTTTATCCCTAAAATGATTGCCGATATTGCCGGTGGGCACATCTCTATAAAATACGGTTTCCGCGGGCCTAACTTTACAACCGTTTCAGCCTGCGCATCGTCTACAAACGCGCTTATAGACGCGTTTAACTACATTCGCCTGGGCCAGGCAGATGTTATGGTAAGCGGTGGCAGCGAGGCTGCGGTAACTATAGCGGGCATGGGTGGCTTTAACGCCATGCACGCGCTATCAACACGAAATGACGACCCTACAACTGCCAGCCGCCCTATGGATAAAGACCGCGAAGGCTTTGTACTTGGCGAAGGCGCAGGCGCGCTTATTCTTGAAGAATATGAGCACGCTAAAGCACGGGGGGCTAAAATATATGCCGAGATAGGCGGCGGCGGTATGAGTGCCGATGCGCACCATATTACCGCACCACACCCTGAGGGGCTTGGCGCACGCAATGTTATGATAAACTGCCTTAGGGATGCAGGAATGAAGCCCGAGGATGTAGACGGCGTTAACATGCACGGCACCAGCACACCACTGGGCGATATTGCCGAGAGCAAAGCTATTATTGAGGTTTTTGGGCAGCATGCCTATACATTAAACCTTAACTCTACCAAGAGTATGACGGGCCACCTTTTAGGCGCTGCAGGCGCCATAGAGTCTATAGCCAGCATACTATCTATTACCCACGGTATAGTACCGCCCACCATCAACCATTTTACGGATGATGAGAACATAGACCCTAAGCTAAACTTCACCTTCAACAAAGCCCAGAAAAGGGATATGAAAGTAGTTATGAGCAACACCTTTGGGTTTGGCGGCCACAATGCCTGTGTGCTTATTAAAAAATTTGAGGAATAATTTAGCCTATATGGGGTTTCTTAAAAAAATATTTACAAAAAAATCCCGCCCTGCCCCACAGCAAGGCGGGATTTTTTTTACCGAGATACAAAGAATGCTGGGCTTTGACCCGCTTAATATACTGCATTATGAGCGTGCCTTTACCCATCGCAGCAGCAACAAGCTTGATGAGAAGGGTAACCCCATAAACTACGAAAGGCTTGAGTTTTTAGGCGACGCCATGCTGGGCTCTGTTATTGCCGCCCATCTTTTTAATGAGGTGCCTACCGGAGATGAGGGCTACCTTACTAAAATGCGCAGCAAAATTGTGAGCCGTGAGCACCTTAATGAACTGGGGCGCGACCTCAACCTTATTAAATGGGTAGAGAGCAAGGTATCGGCACAACATTTTGGCGAAAACATACACGGCAATCTTTTTGAAGCCTTTATAGGTGCCATATATCTTGACCGCGGTTTTGAATACTGTGAGCAGTTTATACACGAAAAAGTTATAGGCCCTTATGTAGATATACCAAAACTTGAGGGCAAGGTTATAAGCTACAAAAGCCTTGTAATAGAATGGTGCCAAAAGCAAAAAAAATCGTTCAACTATGAGGTTTATGAAGATAATGGTAAAGAGGGCCAAAAACATTTTGCCATCAAATTAACCATAGACGGGCGCATTATTGCGCGTGCCAGGGCTACTTCTAAAAAGAAAGCCGAGGAAAAAGCATCACAAAGGGCGTTTTTTGCATTTCAGGAAAAAATTAACAAAAAATAAGTGAACCCTGCTGTTTTCTCAATCGTTTTCGTAAAGAAAATTACGTTAACTTAATTTTAAGATTCAATATTCTAAGTTATAAATACTATATTTACGGCTTATTTTGCACCCTGGTTATGATAAAGGTCCACAAACTTGCCATAGGCGATTTTGATGCTGAAGATTATGGGCTTATTGCCATACACTCTTCATTAGAAGATTACAGGCTGGCCTATTTTATAAACAGGGAACTGGATATAAGGCTGCAAAAGTGCCCTTTTGATGTAACCTACCGGGTTGAAGAGGGCAAAAGCTTTTTTTCAAGGTATTATTATGAAGACGACATAAATGATGCCGCGTGGAACCTGGTGCAAAACAAAAACAGCATGATGGGTACGCAAACCGCAGCTTCGCTTTTTAGCAACCAAGGGCTATCGGTAAGCATATGCCTGCTGCCGGAATTAAAAACTGTGGATTATGTGCTTAAGGTAGAAAACACCATTGCCGGTATACCAGAGCTCATTACGGGCCTGCTGGAAATAAAGCAGATAACAACAGCATATAAGATAAACCACTATAAACTAAAATCAAAAAACAATTTAATTTTTTAGAGAATGCCGACAAACAAAAAAACTAAAATTGTAGCAACCCTGGGGCCTGCATGCAGCACTAAAGAAGTGATCAGGGATATGATCGATGCAGGTGTAAATGTATTCAGGATCAACTTTTCGCATGCTGACTATGCCGATGTTCAGGAGCGTATTGACATTATAAGGGAACTTAATGAAGAGTATGGCTACAATACCTCTATACTTGCCGACCTGCAGGGGCCTAAGCTTCGCGTGGGTGTTATGAAAGATGATGTATTTGTTAACCCCGGCGATGTTATTACCTTTCAGACAGCCGAAGACGTTCCGGGCACTGCTGACAGGGTGTACATGAACTATAAAGAATTTCCAAGAGACGTTAACGTAGGCGAAAACATCCTTTTAGATGATGGTAAGCTGATGTTCAGGGTACTGGAAACCAATAAAGTAGACGAGGTTAAGACTGTAGTGGTACAGGGTGGCCCGCTTAAATCAAAAAAAGGCGTTAACCTGCCCAATACTAAAGTATCATTACCGGCGCTTACAGAAAAAGACGTGCGCGATGCTATTTTTGCCTGTAAGGCAAATGTAGACTGGATTGCGCTTTCTTTTGTGCGTACCCCGCGCGACCTGCAAGACCTTCAGGAGCTTATTGCTGAGCATTCTGACCATAAAATTCCAATTATAGCTAAGATTGAAAAGCCGGAAGGCGTAGAAAATATAGATAAGATTGTTGCATTTTGCGACGGCCTGATGGTAGCCCGTGGCGACCTGGGTGTTGAAATGCCCGCGCAGGAAGTGCCGCTTATCCAGAAAAAACTTATCAACCGTGCCAAGACGGCACGTATACCGGTTATTGTGGCCACCCAGATGATGGAAACCATGATTACCAGCCTTACCCCTACACGTGCAGAAGTTAATGACGTGGCAAACTCTGTAATGGATGGTGCCGATGCCGTTATGCTTTCAGGAGAAACATCGGTAGGTAACTACCCGGTACAGGTTATTGAAAAGATGACACAGATTATTGAAGCGGTAGAAGATTCTCCGCTAATTACTGTGCCCCAAAACACACCACAGGTGCGCACCAAGCGTTTCATTACTAAATCTATATGCTACCACGCTGCCCAAATGGCAAATACCATTAAGGCTAAAGCAATTGTAACCCTTACAAACAGTGGCTACACGGCATTCCAGATTTCGGCATGGAGGCCTAACGCGCAAATACTTGTGTTTACAGATAACAAAAGGATCCTGACGCAAATGAGCCTGCTGTGGGGCGTTAGCTCGTTCTTTTATGACAAATCGCTTAGTACCGATGAAACCGTAGAAGAAGTAAATGCCATCGCTTCAGAAAAAGGATATGCCGAAAAAGGCGATATTCTTATCAACCTGGCAGCAATGCCGGTTGCCGACCGTGGTATGGTTAATACCCTAAGGGTATCTGAAATAGAATAATATTTATAGTATTATCCGTTTTATATAGTTAAAAAGCTCCTGCAATGCAGGAGCTTTTTTTATTTTTATAAGAGGAAAAAATCGTTCGGAACTTCCGCGCAACTAAACTCTGAACATCTGCTACTGCTTAAACCTCCTCCACAAACGCCACCTGCGGATCTAATATCTCATTAATCAGCCGCACCAGCTGTTTTTTAAAAGCTTCCAGCACATCAGGGGTAACTACATCAATAACCGGTATCGATTTATCGTAGGCATCGGCAAAGCAAAAACCCATAAATCCGGCCTTCATATTCTTAAAAGAAATAATGCCCGCTTCAATTTCTTTGCCCTCAGCGTGTTCTTCAAACATAAATGCATAACAAAGCAGCTGTATAATTTTATCATTTTTAAGCTCTTCGGTAAGGCCTTCCCACGTTTTAAGCGAAACGCTGCGCTTTTCAACTTTGCCCGTCTTGTAATCGGTTATCCTTATGCGGCCGTTGCGCTCTTCAATGCGGTCTATATTTCCTGAAATCAGCACATCATAAGGCAGAGCCGCATCCTGCAGCCAGCGTTCAAACTTATGCTCCAGTACCAGGACCTTAACAGCATCGCCATCGGTTAATCCCTTGCGCTCAAGCTTCAAAAAATTGTGCACATTACGCTTGGCCACTTCAAAGGCTAGCAGGTTACGCCCTTTTTTTATCTCGCCTTCTTTGTACACCGTTACAAACTGGCGCATTACCTCATCATCGGCCAGTGCGGCCATATTATCCATATCGCGCAGGCTTAGAAAGTGCCCTATAGTGGGCCTGTAAAGCTCCTCGAGGGCGCCGTGTATAATGGTGCCCAGTGTGTTCAGGGCAATGCTCTCCTCTACCTCATCAGCCTCGCTAATGCGCAGTATACGCTGGTAATAAAACTGTATTGGGTTACGTAAATAACCCGTAAGCGCCGAAGGAGAGAACCCCTTAACGGTAGCGATTTCGCGCAGGCGCACCATAACTGCCTCTGTTTTTACCACCTCCATAGGCTCATAAGCCCTTGGCGGAAGTTGAGCATTATAAATAGTGCTTACCAGGTTATGGGCAGGTTGTTTTTCAATTTCAAGCTGAGTAAGAAAACGGCTGCGCTCACCCGCATCAAGCCCTTCGCTTTCAGTATTATGCAGCAGCCAAACGTTTTTAGCCCGCAACAGCAAATGGTAAAAGTGGTAGCTGTAAATAGCGTCTTTTTCTTTATATGTTGGCAGGCCTAACTCACGCTTTACATCATAGGGAATAAAAGAGTTTTGGGTTTTGCCAGTGGGCAGTTTGCCCTCATTTACACTGGTAATAATTACATTTTCAAAATCAAGCACGCGGCTCTCCAGCACGCCCATAATCTGGAGGCCGCTCAACGGTTCGCCCTCAAATGATACCTCAGCCAGGTCTATAACCTGTTTATAAATACTGTGCAGCACAGCCAGGCTGTTTATCTGCGGATGCGCCTCATAATAATTGGTCAGCTTGTTAATTACCTTAAAAATGGAATACAAAAAAGCCTTGCTTATCTTATCCTCCTCTGCATCAGTACTTAGAAATGATTTGAGCGACAGCAATATGCCGGTAAGCCTGCTTAAAATGGTACCCACATTATCATCCCACCGCTCAAACAGCAGCTTAAAATATTCAGTTGGGTTCTCTCCCTGAATATCAAACAATTTGCTGTGCGATAAAAATGTAATGTTGTTCCTGTTGATGGTTTCTATAAGCTCATCAGCGCCCACATAAGGCTCTACCAACGGATGTGTAAGTATATCAAGCACCTCCCTATAATACAATGTGTAGCTTTTCTCGTTCCGGTTCAAAGCATTGGTATGCAGCTTAAACAGCTTTTGCACCAGTATCTGCGCGGGGTTGTTGCGGCTGCTGTAGCCCATGGTTATATTGAGGCTGCCCACATTGGCTGGAAGGCTGTATAATAACGGAATCAAAAGGCTTTCTTCTCCCAGCACCAGCGCGGTTTTATCCAGGCTCTGGCCAGATTCCTGAATCTGCTCTATAATTTCGCCTGCAATCTTGGCCTGCCCTACCGTCTTTGGCGTACCAATGATGGTAATATTTTTTGGCTCACTAAAATCGTTTGTAATCCACTCAAAATTGTCTTGAGCATACTGCCTCCATTCTTTCCTGAAACGGCGTATAAACAGCCCTGCATCATGATAGGGGTCGTTAAGGAATACGTAATCAATGTCCCAGTACACCCTGCCCTGCCCACTCATCATTAAGTGCTGTATTATTTTTTCTTCGGCTGCATTAAGGGCGTTAAATCCCGCAAACACAAGCTGGCCCTTAAAAGCATCGCTAAAATGGCTTATGTTTTTTACAGCTTCCCGGTATATAAGCCCTTGGTAACCGGCTCCCTTATCCAGCAAATGTTCATATAGCGTACTGTAGTAAGAGGGCAATAGCTTCCAGAATTCCAGGTAGTTTTTAATCATATCCGTCTGCTTAGGGATATCAACCGACCAATGCTCTATTTCCTGGATGTTTTCCAGGTATTTAAGCACATAATCAGGGTTAAGCAGGTAGCGGTCTATCTCGTTAAAGTCCTGAAGCAATGTTTTACCCCAGTTAGCAAAGGTTTCAAAATTTTGCTGTTTGGCTTTTGGCGTAAGGCCGAGGTAAATGTTATAAAACTCAAACAGCAGCTCTATGGCATCTATGCTGCGAATGCCGGCCACATCCTGAACAAAATCTTCAATACTAATAATATTTGGTGCAAACACGGTGCCGTTGAGCTGCCGCTTTAGCGCTTCAAGCAAAAAAATGCGCGCACGCTTATTAGGCAGCACAATGGCTACATCGGCCAGGTTGCCGCCGTGGTTTTTTAATAACTCTGTACTAAGCTTGTCAAGGAAAGTTTGCATAGCGTAAAAATAAAAAACGCCCCCGATATCGGGAGCGTTTCTTTGATTTATTTATTGTTTACTGATTACTCAGTTTTAACAAGTTTCACTTCAACCCTACGGTTTTGTGCTTTACCTTTTGCATTTTTGTTAGATGCAATTGGTTTAGTTTCACCAAATCCGGTAGATGTAAGCCTGTCAGCAGCTATACCGTTCTCAACTAAGAAGTTTTTAACGGCTGCAGCCCTGTTTTCAGATAGTGTCTGGTTAAGCGCATTGCTACCATCGCTGTCTGTGTGGCCTTCTATGCTAAACTGAGCTTGCGGGTATTCTTTAAAGATAGCAAGCATAGATGCAAGCACCGGCATTGTTTCTTCTTTAAAGGTAGCTTTACCACTGTTAAACAGGATGGTTTTAGCATACTCGTTAAGACGTTTCATTACTTCTTCAGTAACTTCAGGACAACCACGGTTAGCAGATGTACCTTTTACGTTAGGGCAAAGATCGTCTTTGTCAAGAACACCGTCGCCATCTGTATCTGGCCATGGGCATCCGCCGTTTTCTTTAGGACCTGAAACTGTAGGACATTTGTCGTCTTTATCAGCTATACCGTCGCTGTCTCCGTCAGGACAACCTTTAAGGGCTTTAGGGCCTGCAACCTGAGGACAGTCATCTTCTGCATCGGTTATACCGTCACTGTCAGTGTCAGGACATCCCTGGAACTCCTGAAGACCGGCAACCTGAGGACATGAGTCGTCTTTGTCAGGAATACCATCGCCGTCAGTGTCAGGACATCCCTGGAACTGCTCAAGTCCAAATATTTCAGGACATGCATCGTCTTTATCATAAATACCATCTTTGTCAGTGTCTTTACCGCCAAATTTAAAGGTAAGGCCTGCAAAGTGCTGTAGGTGCCTTGGCACGTTAGCTTCAGACTGGTCTTCAAACGAGTGCTTGTAGGTAGACTGAACAGTAAGGCCTACATTTTCTGTAAACCAGAAGTTAATACCTAAACCACCGTTAACGGTACCGTTACCCTGATCGTCTATCCAGGTATAACCACCACCAACGTGGATGTATGGGTTAAACCAGCTTTTTTGAAGAAAACCGTATTTAATCATACCGTCAACTCCGTAGTAAGTAACATCTCCTGGGTCTGTAACTACATAGTCCTGAGTGCCGGGAGTGCGGGTTACTACTTTATCAATTTTGTTTACAGATCCTGTAATTCCAAATGAAAAACCATCGCCTACATACCTTGATACGTTAATGTAAGATACTGACGGAAGTACGTTCCAGTATTCGTCTGTCTTGAAATAGTCGCCAAACTGGTCGCCAAAATCTGATGCAGCGCCAAAACGTGTGGTTACTGCATTAACACCAAAGCCAATAGACCATGGATTGTCTTCGTCCTGCGCTTGTGCGCTCAAACCCGCTACAAGAAGCGCGCCAACGAATAATTTGTTAAGATGTCTCATACTTTTATGTTTAAATTACAAATAGGTTATATCAGACAAAATTACTCGGTTAAAACAGAACAGCAAAACGTTTTAGCACAATTTATCTTACAGATTTCGCCAAAATATAGTTAAATGACACTTAAAATTTTGCCAACTTCAGTAAAAGAGGCAATTGCTTTATCAAGATTTTCCTTACTATGCGCTGCCGAAAGCTGTACTCTTATTCTTGCTTTTCCTTTAGGAACTACCGGAAAGAAAAATCCTATAACATAGATTCCTTTCTTAAGCAGCTCATCTGCCATGGTTTGGCTAAGTTGGGCATCATACAGCATTACAGGCACAATGGCGCTGTCTCCTTCTACAATATCAAACCCTGCTTTTTTCATGCCTTCCTTAAAATAATTGGTGTTCCACTCCAGCTTATCGCGAAGCGTGGTATCACGCTCTAATAGCTCAAAAACCTTAATAGAAGCCCCTACAATAGCCGGAGCCAGCGAGTTAGAAAACAAATAAGGCCTGGAGCGCTGCCTTAGTAGCTCAATAATTTCTCTTTTGCCGGTAGTATAGCCGCCCATAGCGCCGCCCAGGGCTTTGCCCAGCGTACCGGTAATGATGTCTACACGGCCCATAACACTCTTGGCCTCAAGTGTACCTTTGCCTGTAGCGCCTATAAAGCCCGCGGCGTGGCACTCGTCTACCATTACAAGGGCGTCATATTTATCGGCCAGGTCGCATATCTTATCAAGAGGCGCCACTACGCCATCCATACTAAAAACGCCATCGGTAACAATAATCTTAAACCTGTGGCCGGCCTCATTTGCTTTTATAAGCTGTTGCTCAAGGTCTTCCATGTTGCTGTTTTCATAACGGTAGCGAGCTGCCTTACACAGGCGTACGCCGTCTATAATACTGGCATGGTTAAGGCTGTCGCTAATTATGGCATCTTCCTCGCCCAGCAGGGGTTCAAAAACACCGCCGTTAGCATCAAAAGCCGCCGCATATAATATAGTGTCTTCGGTACCGTAAAATTTGGCAACGGCAGCTTCAAGGTCTTTATGAATGTCCTGAGTGCCGCATATAAAGCGAACTGATGACATGCCAAACCCATGGCTATCAAGCGCATCCTTTGCCGCCTGTATCACTTCCGGGTGCGATGACAGCCCCAAATAGTTGTTTGCGCAAAAGTTAAGTACTGTCTCACCTGTGTTCAGTGTTATTTCTGCGCCTTGCGGCGATGCTATAATGCGTTCCTTTTTATACAGGCCGTTTTCTTTTATACCTTCCAGCTCGGCAGCCAGATGTTCTTTGATTTTTCCGTACATTTTTTGCTTTTTATGGTTTTTAGTTTGTTGTTTATTCATTAAGTAGTGCAAATTTATAAAAATTTGCTAATCCAGGTTGACAACTTCAACGTTATCACCTATATATACTATAACTTTCTTTTCTACTATTAGCCCCATCTGCCGTAAGGCAAATTCATAGCCCTGCAGCTGCCTGGCATATTTTACATCGTGTGCACCTGTCTTATAATCAAGCAAATAGGCATTATTGCCATTTATAGCCACCCTGTCGGGCTTAATATTGGAAGCGTCAGGAGCGATAATGCTCTGCTCGTTAAAAATTATGTTACCCTCTTCAAAAAATACGGTAAGGTCAGGATGGGTAACCACTTCCCGCAGTGTTTGCTCAACCTCAGCGGTTTGCGAATGCACAATAAGCCCTTCTTCCACCGCTTTCATCAGCGCAAGCGGAATGTCGTTAACTGTTTTAATATAGGAGAGTATCTCGTGCGTTACGTTTCCAAACTCTATTGCCTGCGCCTGGGTGCTGCCCCACATCAAACTTTCACGCTGCGCGATTTTTACCCGGCGGGGGTCAAAATGCTCTTTTACCACCTGGATAACGTTGGGTTTTTTGCTTAATTTTTCACTTTTTGACACGCGTTTTGCGTTACCAAACTCATATTGGTCCACAAGGTTGTCAAAAAGGTTTTTATGTTGCAGGAACTTTATAAAATAACTCGACATGTTATTTGTCAGTTCGCCGCGTGCCGTAAAGTTCCGGTTCGAAATAATGTACAGCTGCTCCTCGGCGCGGGTAAGCGCCACATACAGTATGTTGATGTTGTCCAGCAGCTCTTCCTGGCTCTTTATAAAATAGAGTTCAGCGGCCTTTTCCCCATATTCAGATACTGCCCTGCTGCTGTCTATCAGGGCTTTTTCAAATTCAAATGTATCATCGTCAAGCTCCAGCCACAGCTTGTCGCGGCGGGCGCGGGCATAGTCCTCCTCGGCAAATGGAAAGATCACCACCGGAAATTCCAGCCCCTTCGATTTATGGATGGTCATTATCCGCACGGCATCTTCGCCCTCCGGCGATGGTATGCTGAACTTTGACCCATTCTTATCCCAGTAGTCCAGAAAATCGGTAATACCGCTCTGGGTACGCATGTCGCGCTCCAGCACCAGGTCTAAAAAGTACTGCACATAGCTCTGGTTGCTGTTTTGCTTTATAAAGGCATCAACAATGGTCTCTACCGCCTCATAAAGCGACTTTTTCCGGCAGCTTTTAAACGATATGTGTATACCGTGCTGGCTCAGCCACTGCTCCAGCGCTGCATCTGTGGGCTGTGCCATGCCCTGGGCAATAAAATTGTGCGTGGGCAGGCTGGTTTGGGTGCCGCTGGCAAAGTATAAAAAGTGGGCCTTAGCCTCTTTGTTATCGTTACTCTTAAGGTAACGCAGCAGGTTGATGATAAGCTTAACCTCGGTAGCGCTCTCAATCAGCAGCGTTTCGCTTGATAGTATCTTTATGCCCTTCTCGGTAAGATAGGTGGCCAAAAGCACGCCCGGCTGGCGCTTGCGCGTAAGCAGCACAATATCTTTAAGGGCAAAGCCACTGGCCTGCGCGTTGTATATGGCAGCAAGCGTGGCTTTAAGATAAAGCTCGTCTTTATCCGGCTCCTCCTCTTCGTCCATACCTCCCCCTTGAGCGGTTGCGGGGCTTTCCGGCAGGAACGATATATTTACGTATCCGCCCGTTTTGGGGTTGCTGTCCTGAATGCTGGCAGCATACATGGCCTGATAATCTTCATTATCAAACTCATTTGCTAAAAACGAGAAGAACCCGTTGTTAAAGCCTATTACCTCGCTGTAGCTGCGGTAGTTGGTGCCCAGCACCAGTGTGCTCTTATCGGGGTTAGAAAACGGGTTGAATGCTTCCTTTCCCAACTCTATAAACTGTTCTGCCCTGCCACCGCGCCAGCGGTAAATGCTTTGCTTGGGGTCGCCCACCAGCATCAGTGTACCGCGCCCGGCATGCAGGTCCTCGCCCGCAAGGGCATTGTCTATAAGCGGTATAAGGTTGTGCCACTGCATGTGGCTGGTATCCTGAAACTCGTCTATAAAAAAGTGGCGGTAGCGCTCACCAAGCCTCTCATAAATAAACGGCGCAGGCTGGTTTTGTATCTCGCGGTGGATTATTGCGTTAAATTCAGAGATAGAAAGCACGTTCTGCTCTTCCTGTATGCGCTTTAATTCAATGCCAATGCTGTTGAGCAGCGACAGCGGCGTGATGTTTTTAAGGAAGGCGGTATAGAAGTTTTTCTTCTCGTAGTTTTTATAAACCCGCTGTAATAATATCATCAGTTCGCCCGCGATACTCTCAATGACATGGCGGTCTTTAGCGGTTTTATTGACTTTTATATCGTCAGTTTCAAAATATTTTTTGTGGGTCGATTTCAGTTCGCTGTCGCGGATGTAGCCAATGTGCTTAGGGAAATACTGGCCGGAAAACGACTTGTGGTCTACCCCGTTACTATCCAGAAGCGCAAACATTTCATGGGCGAGGGCAATACTTTCTGCCTCCAGTGCATCAATGCTCTGCTTGAGCTTTTCTTTAATAAAAAGGAAGTCGGCAATGCTCTTATCCTTAAACTGCAGCAGCTCATTGCGGTTGTTTTCGTCCACCAAAAGGCGGCTGGTCTGGAACAGCTCGTGCGTCACGTCCCAGCTTTTATCGTTATCGGTTTTGTCCAGTGAAAAATCAACCAGCAGCGCTGTAAGTACCGGGTCATCACCCGCTTTGGCAATAATGGCATCTACCGCTTCCTGCAACAGCAGGTCGGTTTCCAGCGATACGTCAAAACTGACCGACAAATTGAGGTCATGCGCAAATGCACGGATAACCTTGTGCGTAAAACGGTCGATGGTACTGATATCAAACGCGGCGTAGTTGTGAATGATGTTCTTGATGATGGCCTTTGCCTTGTCGCGTATGGTAGCAATGCTGAGCCCTGTTTCACGGGAAAGTACCTTCATCAGTTCCAGTCCTCTGTCTGTCGTTTCGTCGTTAGCAAAGTCAGAGAGGTTAAGCACTATACGGTTCTTCATTTCCTCTACGGCCTTATTGGTAAAGGTAATGGCCAGTATGCGGCGGTAGGCATCATCGGTACTGGCGGTGAGCAGCAGGCGCAAATATTCCTTAACCAGCGTATAGGTTTTGCCGCTGCCGGCCGATGCATTGTAGATAGAAAATGAGGTGTGTGGCATAGGGTAAAGATAGGAAGTTTTTAGCTTTCAGCAGGCAGCAGGCAGCTTTCAGGAAATGGAACGCGGATTTAGCGGATGAACGCGGATTTTTTTTATAGACAGGCTGCGCCTGTCTAACGTAAGGGCAGGTTTAAGGGCAAGAGTGAGCATTCCCCTCCTTCGGAGGGGTGCCCGTAGGGCGGGGTGGTTTTCCGCAATCCCGACCCTGAAGGGTCGCTTATATTTGCCTGGGATGAAATCCCAGGGGACGGCAGGTATTAAAACGAATTAATATAAACCACGATTGTCTTCCACAACACGACCCTGAAGGGGTCGTTAGGTGTATATAGATAACCCTTACTTAAATCACGCTACATACTTTACTCCATCACCCACTCCCATTGCTCATTTTGTGTAATGATCCTGGTGCTCAGCTCATAAGGCTGTAGATTACTGTAAAATGTAAACCTTACGGCCAGGTAGCCATTAACCGGCAAAATATCTTCAGCAACATCATTAGCGCCGCCATCGGTATTAGCAACATCCGGAAACGCAATTGCTTTTATGTTATGCTTTTCAGTAATATCAATAAGATAGTTGATATTGTCTTCATAAGGCAGCGTGTTTAACTGGTTTTTGGTAAAGCTGCACACTACATACCGCCGCCCATTCATGGTAGCAAAATAAGCCGCTGTAATAGTTGATCGCAACTGGTTGGTAGTAAAATAATCCAGGTTCCATTGATGGTTCAGGCCAATAGTACGCGCGTTTTTTACGGCCAATGCAGGCGTATAAAAAATATCGGCCAGCTTAACGCTATAATTATCGCCATAGGTAAGCACCGGCGAAATACTATCGGTAAACATAAAAGTAAGCGGCACATCCTTAAAGCTATACCTGCGCCAGCTTACATCACTATCCGTCTGCATGGTTACACCCGCCCCAATCTTTATAGGCGTAAGCTCCGGGACATCGCCTATATCTTCAATGGCCATTTTCTTTGCCGCGCAACCGGCAGCCGCAAACGCAAAAAGTATAACAATAATATAATTCCTGAGGTTCATAAGGAGGGCGGTTTTATATAGAAATCGTTTTTTAGTGCTGAATATTACAATTTTACAATTAAGTAACCCAAATTATAACAGAATCTTATTTTTTGTAATAAGTAAAATCTGTAAATTTGGTTTAAAATTAATACTAACTTTTTTAAAATACGCACCATGGCATTTGAATTACCTAAACTTCCTTACGCATACGACGCCCTTGAACCGCATATTGATGCTAAAACTATGGAGATTCACCATACAAAGCACCACAACGCCTATACTACAAACCTTAATGCTGCCATAGAAGGCACTGACCTTGCCGGCAAAACCATAGAGAATATATTGCTTAACCTTGACCTGAACAATACAGCCGTGCGCAACAATGGCGGCGGTTATTTTAACCACAACCTGTTCTGGACTATCCTTTCGCCAAAAGGCGGCGGTGAGCCTACAGGCGAGCTGGAGCAGGCTATAGACAAATCTTTCGGTTCTTTTGAAGAGTTTAAAGGCAAATTCAACAAGGCGGCTACAACCCGTTTCGGTTCTGGCTGGGCATGGCTTTGCGTGCACCCGGGTGGTAAGCTTGAGGTGTGCTCTACAGGAAACCAGGACAACCCGCTAATGCCCGAAATAGGCTGTGGCGGCGTGCCCATCCTGGGCCTTGACGTGTGGGAACACGCTTATTACCTTAACTACCAAAACCGCAGGCCAGATTATATTGAGGCATTCTGGAACCTGGTAAACTGGGACGAGGTTACAAGGCGTTTTGTTCTTGAAAAATAAGATCTCCACAAACAAACGATAGAACGGGTGCCGCAGGGTGCCCGTTTTTTTATTAGTTTTGAATAAAACGACAATTGAATAGATTTTTAGTTTTTCACAGGCATAAGGGGTTTACATGGACAAAGACCATGTTCCTGAACATGGTGCTTATAATTTGCTGTATCGCCTTTGTACTTAAACACATAATTTTTGATAACGCCTATATTATAATAGATAAAACTATTTTTGGGATTGCCGGTATTGCTTTCCTTGGCAAAATCTTATTGAGGTTATTGCCGGGCGGTGTATACAAAGAACTAAATGGCTTTATGGAAGGTTTTCTAATAGTAGACAGCCAGAAAATTACCATTTATGAAAACGAGTATTTGTTTAAGGATATCAAGTCGATAGAGGTTTCAGCGCGGGATTATAGTGGCTTTTATATTAGAAATAGCAGGTATGAATTTGGGGCCTATTCAAACGGTGTTGACAACTACCTGAAATTACACACGAACGATGGGAAAATTATAAGGGCCGAATTTCAGCAGATAAACCCCGGTACATTTAAAGACACTGTTGAAACTATAGTACCCGAAACAGAAATATATAAATTTACTTTCATAGAAGGATATTAAAGGCTTCTCATAGTGTAACAAATCACGCACGATAACATCAATGCGTAACAAAAGGTAATTTTACCGTTTTAATAAGGTAATTTTACCTACCTTTGTTAAAAACCTTATTATGGCAACAGCAGCATTAAAAAAAACCATCGAAAAAGTGCCACACGTGAGCAATCATACCGATATGCTTTTTTATGTAAAAAAAAACAAGATAGACGGGCGCTACCTCAATTACCTACGCGAAGCGTCTACCTTTAGCGACACCGTAATATCAGACTGGCTCAACATAAGCGTTAAAACGCTGCGTACTTATACTAAGCCTGATACAGATCTTAAAGACAACATTAAAGAGCACCTGGTAATGATACTCTCATTATACTCCCATGGTGCAGATGTATTTGGCAATACCCAGAATTTTGACGAATGGCTTACAACAGGCAACTTTTATTTTGACGGCAAGGCCCCGCGCGATTTTATAGATACGGTTTCGGGCATAAAGCATATTGATGACCAGTTAACGGCCATGGAGTATGGCGATAACGCGTAACCCAATGCAGGTATTTAAAATAGCCCGTGATGTATATGCAAAAGCCATAACGGCATCGGGCGCAGCAAACCGCTGGAACCGTGAAGGCCAGATGGTAAGCTATGCCGCCTCCAGCCGCGCCCTGGCCACGCTGGAAATGGTAGCCCGCCGTGCCGCCATTATGCCCACGCTGCCTTATAAAATGATGGTTATTACCATGGCAGATGATCCGTCGCTGTACCGCGAAGTGCCCCGCAGTAGCCTGCCCCTGCACTGGTACCGCATGGATGCCTACCCACAGCTGCAGGCCATAGGCGCAAAATGGTATGAAGAGCGGCAAAGCCTTGTGCTTAAAGTACCTTCAGCCATAATTCCGCAGGAAAGCAACTATATCATCAACACAAACCACCCTGAATTTGCGGCGGCTGTACAGCTCGAAACCTCCGAGAATTATTTTTGGGATAGCCGTTTGCTGTAAAGATTAGCAGGCCATCTTCAAGAACCTCAGCAGCTAAGAACCTCAGCGGCTAAGTAGCTTCCTCCCTAAAACAACTTAAGCTGCTCTCCCTTTGTACCGTCAAACAAGTCGCAGTTAAGTGGCATTATACCTTCATTAGTAAAATACTTTTGCCGCCCTACGCGAAAGGTTGTATGAATCATTTCCGCAATATTGCCCTCCCCTTTTTTTCGTTTGGCCACGCTTTTTTCGCCCAGCTTGCCGCCGTGCATGCTGGCAATGTGGTTAAGCACTTTATCCCGGCGGTCAGGGTAATGCTCGTTGAGCCAGTCTATAAAAATGGGTTCAACCGTATCATTAAGCCGCACCAGCGTGTAACCAAAGCTTTGCGCGCCTTTCTCTGCTATCACTTTTAATGTATTAAGAATTTCCATGCTGTTGAGGCCCGGTATAATGGGTGCCACCATAACGTGTGTAGGTATGCCGTTACTGCTTAGTGTTTCCAGCGCCTGTAGCTTGGTATTGACTGATGAAGTGCGGGGTTCCAGCTTGCGTCGCAACTCTTCGTTTATGGTAGGTATGCTTAGCGATACATGCACCAGGTTTTTTTCGGCCAGCTGTTTCAGTATATCCAGGTCGCGTATAACCAGTGCGTTCTTGGTTAGTATATCTATGGGGTGGCGGTAATCCAGGCATACCTGCAGCAGCTTGCGCGTAATGCCCATTTTGCGCTCAATGGGCTGGTAGCAATCGGTATTGCCACTCATGAGTATAGGTTCCGGCTTATAGCCCCTCCTTTTAAAAAATTGTTCCAGCAGCTCAGGCGCATTTTTTTTAACCATTATTTTGCGCTCAAAGTCAACCCCCGCGCTATAGCCCCAATACTCGTGTGTAGGGCGGGCAAAGCAATAGGCACAGCCGTGCTCGCAGCCCTGGTAAGGATTCATGCTGTAAGCCATATGCAAATCGGGACTCTTAACCGGATTTACTATGGTTTTAGGAAACACTTCAAGTATTTCCGTTTTGGCCGTTACTTCTTCAAAATCATCATCATAGATAGATTTTTCGTAGCGGTTTTTAATAAAATGATTGTGAATGTTGTGTACTGCGCCCTGTCCTTTTATAGTATCTTTTTTCATAGCTGCATATTGATGCTGCTAAAATAAAGCATTATAAGAAAATAATCTTATTAATATAAAAATATTATCAGCTATAGTGTGTTAAAGGTATGTCGCGTTAACCGTGCCGGAAAAACATGCTCTTTCCAGAATGCTATAACATCTTCTAATACAACAGGCAGTTCAGGCACATTTTGTGGCCTGTAACAGCAATGAATAAAAGTATGTAGCCCATTATTAACAGTATCTTCTTTAGACTGCACCAAAAACATATAAGCAATGCTGTCTATGTTAAATTTTTCATGCATGTAGACCATGTTGCGGCTGTTAGATAGGGCGAGGGCCGGCGAAGAAAAGTTTTGAAGCACTATAAATATATCAGACGCATGCTGGTTGAGATACTGGCTGGCATCATCTACAGATGAAAAGCATACCACTTCATTGCTGCCTGCTATTGAGTTCAGCTTGCCGCACAGGTAACCACAGGTTTCTGCGTGTGTTTCTACTAAAAGTATTTTGCCTGATTTATTCATTTTGTCTTCTTAGCCCTAAAAGCAAAGATAGTACCCTCGCAAAAGCATTGGGTTATAACATTATACCCATACTGTTATTATCTGTATTACAGTACTGCTAATTTCAAAGGCTGACTTTTATTATTCATTACAATCACGCTGAACCAGAACGTCTAAAAGTATACCATAAAAAACGCCCGATACAGTTAAACCATACCGGGCGCCACCTTACTTAAAAATAAAAAACACCTTATTGTTTTACAACCTTTATTGTTTTCTTATCATTCCCCGCACGCAGGGAAAGGACATATACCCCTGCCGCAAACTCCTGCATATTAACCGAAGCGTAGTTGTTATTTATTGCCTCATGATGTATACGCTGCCCTGTTATGTTAAACAGCTCCAGGGTATCTATACTGCTGCTGTGCGTTATGGTTAAAATATCATTTACAGGGTTGGGGTAGGTAACCAGGCCACTTATAGCGGCATCATTTACAGCCATTATACCCTGTGTCATTTTAATTTCATCTAAATACAAAAACCCTTGAGTACCGGTAGTCCACACATTAAACGTAATAAAATATTCTCCTGTTTGCGGCACCGTAATAAGCGGCGATACAAATGTGGTAGCCGTAGCGCCTGTAATGTTTTGGTGTGTAGCTATAGTTACCGGCGCCCCGCCTCCCTGTGTGGTAAGAGACACTTCCAAATTATCTATAGTAAAAGAGGGGCTGCTGTTGCCATATCTGTACGATATGGTATATTCCTCTCCGGCAGTTAGCAGTAGCTTGCGCGAATATAAGCTGGCAGCAACGCTTGCAGATGGCTCAATGATGCCGTCCTGGGTATTTATAGTAGTGTCATAAGCCAGAATATTTCCGTTATAGCCGGCAACGGGTCCGCTTATAGTTTCAAACACCTCCTGCGATGAAAACGTGTTATTTACGCTATACACACACTCCGGCAATAACGGCACTGCCGCGTCATCACCATTAAATTCATAGGGCACTGCGGCAGCCGGGCATTGCTGTGCTAAAGCTATTTGAAATAGAGCCAAAAAAATCGGGGTTAGAAATATCTTTTTCATATTCATATTTTTATTTAGTAAAATTATGGCAGCACCTTAAAACAAGAGTTATTAAAAACCTACTGTAAGTTATAGATTTCACGCCTTTAACGGTTTTCATGGTTCAAATACACCCATCCGGTAATATTTTGCCCGTCCGTTTGATGTATATGGTAGTAGTAGGTACCATCGGGCAGTACATCACCCTGATCAGTTTGCCCGTACCACTGGTTGGTATAATTAGCCCGGCTGAAAACCTGGATACCATAGCGGTTAAAAACATTAAGTTGGGCAACTTCATAAAATGAGAGGTCAAACACATCATTTTTTCCATCGCCGTTTGGCGATACCCCTTTAGGTATTATAAAATCTGTGCAACCGGCATCGGCCACATCAAAAACATGTTCCAGTGTACAGCCATCGGCAGTGGTAATTGTAAGCACATACGTTCCGGCTGCGGTTATAGCCTCCTGCGGGTCATTGCCGTTAAACCCTGCCGGGCCTGTCCAGTTATATGTTGCCGTTGCAGCATTAAAAGACCCGTCCTGGGGCGAAACGCCAAGTGCATAGCCGTTTGCTCCACATCCTTCCGAAAATGCGGCATCAACTGTTTGCTGCTCAACATTCACGCTTTGGCTGGAACTACAGCCGTTTACGGTAACCGTAAGTACATAGCTACCAAACTCCTGTGGCTGCAATGTGGCAGCATTACCCACGGGCTGGCCGTTAAACTCCCAGAGGTAAGTGGCCTGTGCCGGGTCAAAATTAGTGGGTTGCGGTGCAAGGCTTATGGCGGCCGGATTGCAGGCCACATAAGGTCCACCCATGTTAAGCTGAGGTGGCGGTGTTATAATAATTTGTTTGGTTACCACCCTTTCTATACCAGGCTTTATAGCAGTAAAGGTTACCGTATATGTCCCGGCGGAGGCATACGTATGCGTGGGGCTTTGCTGATTTGAAGTAGAGCCATCACCAAAATTCCATAGTACACTGTCATACGCGGCATCTGCCGTAAAAGAAAATGCTGTAGCCGTGCCCTCGCATACGCTTTCAACTTCAATACTTAATTCTGATGTCCATATAGAAAATGGCAAGCCTATCCAGGCTTCCCTGCCGCCCAGGTCTACCGCTTCCGGCACGATATTACATGCTGTACCCAGCGCATCAGGGTTATTAATTACTGTAAGCGAGGTTTTGTAATAGTTAGAGAGATATATCTTTCCATCCGGCGCACGTTGCAGCGCGCCGCCATAGTCCGCATCATGATCATCCTGCACGACCACGGCTGACGCCGGAATATTTTCGGTCTCAAGGTTAAACTGTACCACATGCGCAAATACGAACATACTTAAATACAGCCGCTTGCCCGAAGGCGAAAACTCCAGTCCATAGTAGTTAAACTCTGTAGTAAGCATTATAGTATTGCTTACAGTCCCCGCAGTATTATTAAAATCAGACAGTTGCGCATAATACAGGTCAGCCGTTGCCAGCTTAGAGCCATCGGGCGATATTTTCATATAGCCACCCCATGTAGCACCGCTTCCGGGGCTTACCACAGGTACGGCCTGCACACCCTGTGCCGTAACCAGGAAAGCATAATAATTACCTGCCGGCACATCGCGGTTTACCACCCATATATCGGTACCGTTATGATGAAAGGTTGCTGTAATTTGCTCATTGGCACCCTCATTAAGCGGTATATTTTTATTTAGGGTTACTTTACCTAATCCATTGTTAGCGGCCATATCTACCTCTGTATACCTGAGCCCCGCACCAGGCTCTTCGCCGGCTGCAGCCGTAAAAACGTAATACAATGTTTCAGAGCCCGGTTTTTGCACAATAACAACCTGTGTAGTAGATATATTGCCCATAAGCCCCGTGCCGTTTTCCATTGCAACGTGCTGCGTGTTGTATACGGTAATACCATCGGTATAAAAAAGAAGGTTGCCGTTTTCATCGGCTATAGAGGCCGATCCTTCATAGGTAGTAACCTGCCCGTCGAGCAATGCCGTAGGTGGGGTAGTATTAAAATTTACACCGGCATTTAAACCAAAATACCATATATTTCCCTGCTTTTGCGAATATGCTGCCAGCACCTGCAGCAGCATAAACATGTAAAGGATATTTTTCATAGTCGCGTCTATTTTATTGAAATGCCAGGCTATCATCCTCATGCCGCATGATAGTTATCAAAACCTTTGTTACTTATAAATTTTATCCCGTTTTAACGGTTTTCATGGTTCACATACACCCATCCGGTAATATTTTGCCCGTCCGTTTGCTGTATATGGTAGTAGTAAGTACCATCGGGCAATACATCGCCCTTATCAGTTTGCCCGTACCACTGGTTGGTATAATTAGCCCGGCTAAACACCTGCATTCCATAGCGGTTAAAAACATTAAGTTGGGCAACTTCATAAAATGAGAGGTCAAACACATCGTTTTTACCATCGCCGTTTGGCGATACCCCTTTAGGTATTATGTCCTTCGGGCACTCGGCATCGGCCACATCAAAAGTATGTTCCAGTACACAGCCATCGGCAGTGGTAATTGTTAGTACATACACTCCGGCTGCGGTTATGGCCTCCTGCGCGGCATTGCCGTTAAACCCTGCCGGGCCTGCCCAGCTATATGTTGCCGTTGCAGCGTTAAAAGACCCATCCAGGGGCGTAACGCCAAGCGCGTAGCCGTTTGCTCCACATCCTTCGGAAAATGCGGCATCAACGGTTTGCTGCTCAACAGTCACGCTTTGGCTGGCAGTACAGCCATTTACCGTTGTGGTAAGAGTATAGGTGCCAAAATCCTGTGGCAGCAATGTGGCAGCACTGCCCACGGGCTGGCCGTTAAACTCCCAGAGGTAAGTGGCCTGTGCGGGGTCAAAATTAGTGGGCTGCGGTGCAAGGCTTATACCGGTCGCGGTGCAGGCCACATAGGGTCCACCCAGGCTAAAGCGGGGTATATCTATAATGGTTATTTCTTTTGTAAGCGTTCTTATGCTACCCATAACCATTGCAGTAACGGTTACCGTATAAGTGCCAGGCGCCGCATACGTATGCTCCGGTGAAACCACCTGAGAGGTTTCGCCGTCGCCAAAAGTCCACTCTGCAGTTTGGGGCGCGGGACCGGGACCGGCCGAGAATTGCGTAGCACTGCCAAAGCAAAAATCACTGGCATATATAACCGGGTTAAAGTAAGATTGTATAAAGTTCGGCAGACCCAGCCAGCAAAACCTTCCACCCAGCGAAACAGCTTCTTCCTGAACATCGCACCCAAAGCCCACTACATCCGGCTTATTGATTACAGAAAGACCGACACCCGCAACAAAATAAATTTTGCCGTCAGGGCCAAGCTGTATCGCATTTTCACCAAAGCCATTAAGAGGTACAACCAATATGCCGGCAGCTGAAATGTCATCTGCAAGCAGGTTGAGCTGTTCAATTCCGCCAAAACCCCAGTTAGTGACATATATTAAATTGCCCGAAGGCGAAAATTCCAGGCCATAATAACCGTTTCCTTCCCTTATAGTTTGCGCATTGCTAATAATACCTGTAGCATCATCAAAGTCAAACAGCTGTAACCCGCTTTCGCCATTAGTTGTAGCAATTTTGGTCCCGTTTGGCGAGGCCTTTATAAATCCAATTGCATTCGTGTCCTCCGCTGCCAGAATATTAAGACCGGCATTGCTAACCACCGGAGTGGTATTAAGCCCCTGAGGTGTAACTAAAAAGCTGTATAAGGCATTATCTCCATAACCATGCGTGATAACCCATATATCGCTGCCATTTTGATGTACAACACCGGTAACCTGCTCTGTAGTTAAAGGCACAAGCACTACATTTTTTACATCGGTAATACGTCCCAGTCCATTATTGGCACTCATGTCTACCTCAGAGTAAGTTAGCCCGCCCTGAGCCTGGTAGTTTACTGTAAAAATATAGAAGGTGTTGCCAAAACCGGGTTTAGGTACTATAAGGGCCGACTGAGCAGTGGTATTAGTGCCTAACAAATCAGTACCGTTTTCCATTACACCGTGCTCTTTGTTCCACACGGTAACGCCGTCAGTATAAAAAAGCAGGTTGCCATTTGCGTCTGACATAACAGCTGATCCTTCCACCGTATACACCTGGCCATCCAGCAGTGCCACAGGAGCACCGCTGTTAAAGTCTACTCCGGCATTTTGCCCAAAATACCAGATGTTTGCCTCTTTTTGCGGAAATGCTGCCAGCGCCTGCAGCAGCATAAAAATGTAAATGATTTTCTTCATAGCGCATAATTTATTGTTATAGTGTAAAACTATTGCCAATAAACCATGCGGAAGTTATTAAAAACCCTTAATTAGTTATAGATTTCTAAAAGCGATGCCTGGAGGCCTGATGGGGTATGCCCAGTATGCGCTTTTATAAAATTACTAAAATTTGCAGGGCTGTCAAAGTTAAGCTCAAAGCAAATTTCTTTTAAAGACAGCTTGTTAAGCAGCATCATACGGCTTATTTCCAGCATCAGCTCTTCGTGTATCAGCTTAAGCGATGTTTTGCCAAGGCCGGCTTTGCACGCATCATTAAGCTTCTCCGGTGTACAGCCCATCATGACACAGTAGTCAGCTACTTTTTTACGCAGGGCAATATGCTGTGGCAGCAACGATAAAAATTGCAGTACCAGGTCTTCTTTGCCCAGGCGTTGCTGCGCGCTGTGCACCTCAGGCAATGAAAGCAAAATAACCTGCAGGTAGCTGTATATTTTATGGGTGGTAAAAGCATTGGTCTCACCGCCTTCCATAAGCTGGCGCATGCGCTCTGTAAGTTCATATAAATGGGCAAAAGAAGCCCCGTCCAGGTTAAAAACCTGCTCACGAAAGTATAAATGGTAATGGTGCAGCGGCGCTATATGCCTAAATATGTCTTTGCGAAACTGTATGAGCAAACCGTTTGCCGACCCTCTGTTCATAAGATGCACCTGCCCCGGATATATAGCATAAAACTGCCCTGCACACATGTTATATGCAGACGTATCTATAACCTGCGATCCTGTACCGCTCTGTACAAGAACAATTTCAAAATAATCATGCCGGTGTGCCTGATGAAAATCATATGGATTAGCATAGTCAAGAGGCTCTATAATTAGCGCCTTTTCAGGATCCGGTAAGGGTACAAAAGGTGAAAACAGATCAAGGGAAGCCATACTATTACGTTTTCGTTAACAATATTAACACATACAACACAAATTAAGCACATAATATTAAATTGCCATAATATTATGTTATCAATTTACCATATCATGTATAATAAAACAAACCGCCCATATGTCACCTTAATCAGATTCGCGGTTAACATACACCCATCCGGTTTTGGCAAACGACGGCGTTTGAACATAGTAATAGTAGGTGCCGCTTGGCAAATTATTATCATTGCTGTCCTGCCCGTGCCACTCATTAATATAATTGCTGCGCGAATATACTTCCATACCATAGCGGTTAAAAACTGTAATATGGATAACGTCCATGCCGCTTAGGTTAAAGGTTTCATTAAATAGATCGCCATTCGGCGAAATGCCTTTAGGGATATCATTAAATGCGGTAGCAGGAGGCTCAGAGTCAACATGTGTGTATGCCCTGTAAAAGGGCGTGGCACAAAATGTTGGCAGGCCAAAAGAGCCTGTACCCAGGCCCAGGTCTAAAGTTTCTATAGCAGCATTGCATCCTGCACCACTTATTTCAGGGTTATTTATAACGCTCATTTTATGAGACTGCACCCCGACAATGTAAATTTTGCCATCAGTTGCTAACTGCATTCCGTAAAAAAAACCATACCCCTCAGGATCGGTATCCTCTATAACCGATACCGATGCGGCCACATCTGAGGCCATAACATTAAATTGTAGCAATTTGCGGCCATTTATCGACGCATACAGCATTTTACCCGAAGCAGAAAATTCTACACCATACTGTTCAGGGCCGGTGTACAAAGTTTTTTCATTGCTCAGTATGCCGGTTGTTATATCAAAATCAAAAAGTTCAACACCCATTGAGCCATTGCAGGCAACTATGTTAGTACCATTTGGCGAAATTTTGAGCTGTCCGCTATACTGCCCGTCTAAGCCTGTAGTTACACTGCCTATAGGAGTGGTAACAGGGGTACTATCTATACCAGCCGAAGTAACACGGTAGGCATAAAAAAAATTGTTGGCCTTGCCGTGCGTAATAATCCAGTAATCGGTGGTATTTATCATTATGGCACCCAGCTTTTCTGTAGTCAGGGCAATAATTGGCACATTCTTCATGGTAATATCGCCGTTTCCACCTTCAAGCCCCATATCCACTTCGCTATATTGCAGCCCATAAGGGTTTGTAATATTGTAGATACCATGATTTGTAAAAATGTAGTATATGTTTAAAGCCCCCGGTTTTTTCATGATCAATGCCCCCTGCGTTACTGATAGCTGGCCATGCAGCCCGTTGCCATTAGGCATTGCAATATGGTTTTTATTCCACACTGTTATGCCATCAGTGTAAAAAAGCAAATCGCCGTTGCTATCTGCCATTGAGGCAGATGGTTCGCCTGTATACATAGCGCTGTTATTTAAGGACACAGGGCTGCCGCTGTTAAAATCGAGGCCGGCTTTGTTGCCAAAATACCAAATGTTGTTTTCTTTTTGGGCATGGCACACTGCCGAAATAAGGATGAATAAGGCGTATATTTTTTTCATAAAACAATAATTGATATTTTAAAGATACAGCTTCGGCAAATAGGTTGCGTAAAACCCTACAAAAACAAACCGCCCATACAGTTTCCTGCATGGGCGGTTCTACATAAAACAAACAATTAATCTAAATAATCTTGAAAGACGAATTTCAGGACTATGCTATTTCCAGCCACCGCCCAAAGCCCTGTAAAGCTCTATAATGGCAGCAAATTGCTGGTATTTATTATCTATAAGGTTAAGCTGGCTGTTTAAGGCGTTGTCTTTTGCGGTTAATACTTCAAGGTAGTTTACCAGGCCATACTCCAAAAGTTCATCGCTATAATCAGCCGCCTTGGTAAGCGCATCGGCCTGGCTGGTTCTTATTTCCAGTTTTTTTGTCTCATTGTTATAGTTGGCCAGGGCATCGCTCACCTCGCGGCTGGCGGTTACCAGCGAGCGTTCAAACCTTACATAAGCCTGCTCCTGCGAAGCCTGCGAGGCCTCATAGCGCGTGCGTATCTGCCGCTGGTTAAAGATGGGCTGCGTTAATCCGGTTAGCACACTTGCAAAAAGCGAGTTGGTACTGAACCATGTTTTAAGGTCAACACTCTGCAGGCCACCCTGCGCCGTAACGGTAAGCGACGGATAAAACGCGCTGCGGGCTACATTAGTAAGCTCAAACGCATTGATAAGGCCATACTCTGCCGCTATAACATCAGGCCTGTTTTTAAGCAATGAGGCGCTGTAACCCAGTTTAATATCGGGGTTTAGCTGCTGTGCGGCAAAAGAGCTGCGCTCAATTTTATGCGGCGCTTCGCTCATAAGCAGGCAAAGGCTGTTTTCCATAAGGGTTATGCTGTTTTTAAGGTCTTCTATAATAAGCTCTGTGGCATATTTTTGCGCCTCGGTTTGCTTAACACCCACTTCGTTAACACTGCCGGCATCTTTAAGGGCCCTAATCACGTCTATACTTTCATTGCGGTTAATCAGCGTAGAGTCGGCTACTTTAAGCTGCTCATCAAGTGCCAGCAACTGGTAGTACATGTTAGCAATATTGGTAATAACAGTAGTTTTTACTGCCTGGTTAGCTGCAATAGTTTGCAGGTAGCTGGCATTGTAAGCGCGCTTGTTGCTGCGAATTTTACCCCATATGTCAGCCTCCCAGCTCAGGTTAGCCGTTAACAGGTAAGTGTCTATACCGCCATTAAAAAGTGCCCCGAACTGGCTGTTTTTTGCCAGCTCCTGGTGCTGCCAGCTTGCTGTTCCTGACAATGTGGGAAAGTAAGCCGCCTTGCCCTGCTTAAGGTAGGCTTCTGCCGAAATGATGTTTTGCACCGCTATGCGGATGTCAAAATTATTCTCAAGGCCTTTTTTTATGTGCCCCTGTAAAACCGGGTCGGTAAACAGCCTGTCCCAGCTTACATCAGCAAGCGATGCGCTGTCCTGCGCTCCCACTTCGGTGCGGTACAGGTTTTCAGCCTTTACTTCGGCCGGTCTTTGGTAATCCTTTGCCACAAAGCACGACTGCGCCATAATACCTATGGCAGCAAGTGCTGTTATTTTATATATTATGCTCTTCATTATGGTTGGATATTTACGGGTTGTTCTTCATCTTTTGGCTTGCCGGAAATACGCTCCTGCAGCCCCTGGAAGATTACAAATAAAACAGGGATAACAAACACCCCAAACACAGTACCTACAAGCATGCCGCCCACGGCCCCCATACCAATGCTCCTGTTGCCCACGGCACCTACACCGCTGGACAATGCGAGTGGCAAAAGCCCGAAAATAAAGGCAAAAGATGTCATTAATATAGGCCTTAAACGTGCCTTGGCGCCCTCTACTGCCGAATCTATAAGGCCCATGCCATGCTTGCGCCGCTGCATGGCAAACTCTACAATCAAGATGGCATTTTTAGCGAGAAGCCCTATTAGCATGATAAGCGCCACCTGGAAATAAATGTTATTTTCCAGCCCGGCCAGCTTTACAAAACCAATGGCCCCGGCTATCCCCACCGGTAATGATAACAATACCGAAAGCGGCACCAGATAGCTTTCATACTGTGCACTAAGCAGGAAGTATACAAATATTAAACTCAACAGGAATACCCCTGCCGCCTGGTTGCCGGCAATAATCTCCTCGCGGGTCATACCGCTGAATTCATAGGTATAGGTTTTAGGCAGGTGTTTTGCTGCCACTTCTTGTATAGCCTTAATAGCATCGCCGCTACTAAAGCCGGGATTACTTTTACCATTTACGTTAACCGCCTTAAGCATGTTAAAACGCGCCACGGCTTCGGGCCCGTATATTTTTTTAAATTCAACAAACTGGCTTATGGCTACCATTTGGTTATCCGCATTGCGCACATAAATTTTGTTTATTGAATTCTCGTCAGCACGCTGGTCAGGCTCCGCCTGAATCATTACGCGGTATTGCTTACCAAAACGGTTAAAATCGGTGGTATACAATCCCCCATAATACCCCTGCATGGTATTAAAAATATTGCTCACGCTAACACCTGCATCCTTTGCCCGTTCTACATCAATATCCATTTGGTATTGCGGAAAACCGGGGTTAAAATTAGTCATTGCATACTGTATCTCAGGCCTTTTAGCCAACTCCGCTAAAAACTCGTTACTCACTTTACTTACCGTTGCCCAGTCATCATCGCCGGTATCCTGAATCTTGAATTCAAAACCATCGGCACTACCAAAGCCCTGTACGCTTGGCGGGGTAAAAAACAGCACCTTGGCATCTTTAAAGCCGGCTGTCTTTGCAAAAAGCTCACCCACAATAGCATCTACGCTCTGGTTTGCCTCTTTACGGTCTTTCCAGTCTTTAAGCTTTATAACGCTAAAGGCATAAGAGCCGCCGTTTACACGGTTTAAAAGGCTAAAGCCCACAATACTCATCCTGGCTTCTACCAGCGGCATAGACTGCAATATAGAGTCAAGCTGCTTAACAGCCTTCTCGGTCTTTTCAAGCGTCGTTCCAGGCGGCATGGTAATATCACTCATTATGATACCCCTGTCTTCGTTAGGTATAAAGCCCGATGGCGTGGTGGTAAACAGCCAGTAGGTAACGCCCACAAATACAAGCAATGCAATACCGGTTATCCATTTGCGGCTTGCAAGCCTGCGCAGCGACCCTACGTATTTATTATTCATCGAATCAAAACCGGCATTAAAAGCGGTAAAGAAACGGTCTTTGATGTTTTTCTTTTTGTGTTCGCCATGCTCTTTATGAGGCTTTAGAAACAGCGCGCACAGAGCCGGCGAAAGCGTTAACGCGTTTACTGCCGATATAAGGATGGCTACCGCAAGGGTAATGGCAAACTGCTGGTAAAATACGCCCGATGGCCCCTGAAGGAATGATACCGGAATAAACACTGCTGCCATTACCAGCGTAATAGAAACTATAGCGCCTGTAATTTCGCTCATGGCGCTTAAGGTAGCCTTTTTAGGGTCCTGTTCGCCTTCGTCAAGCTTGGCGTGCACAGCCTCTACCACCACAATGGCATCATCTACCACAATACCAATAGCAAGTATCATTGCAAAAAGGGTAAGCAGGTTAATAGAGAAGCCAAATATGTTAAGGAAGAAGAATGTACCTACAATAGCAACCGGAACGGCAATAGCCGGGATTAGTGTAGAACGCACATCCTGAAGAAACAGGAAAACCACAATAAACACCAGTATAAACGCTTCTATAAGTGTCGAAATTACCTTATGGATGGATGCATCAAGGAACGTTTTTGTATTAAACGGCACCACATAATCTATACCCTCCGGAAAGGTAGGTTTTGATTGTTCGAGTATGCTGTTAACCTCATCAATAATATCATTTGCATTTGAGCCCGATGTCTGGAAAACACCTATTGCCACCCCGTCTTTACCCATACCAAAGTTCTTTTGGCCATAGTTAAAGGCGCCAAGTTCTATCTTGGCCACATCGCTTAGGTGCAAGAAGTTTCCGTTGCCGGTAGATTTTATTACAATGTTCTCATAATCCTGCGTCTTGTTAAGGCGCCCTTTATACTTAATAACATACTCATATACGCCCTGGGCATTTTCGCCAAATTTTCCCGGGGCAGCCTCAACGTTCTGCTCCTGCAACGCCGCCTGCACATCGGCCGGGGTAAGTCCGTAAGTAGCCATTTTTTCGGGGTCTATCCATACGCGCATAGAGTAGTCTTTGGCGCCAAACACGTTTACCTGCCCCACACCTTTAACCCGTTGCAGCTTAGGCACAAGGTTAATTTTGGCATAGTTTTGTACAAACGTACCGTCATATTCAGGGTTCTTGCTGTAAAGCGCCAGGAACATAAGGGCGCTGGTTTGGCTCTTAAGCGTAGTTACACCCGTAGCAATAACCGCCTGCGGCAGCTTGCTGGTAGCACGGCTCACCCTGTTTTGCACGTTTACCGCGGCAATATCGGGGTCAACGCCAAGCTCAAAAAACACGCTTATATTAGCAGATCCGTCATTGGCAGCGCTACTGGTCATGTATGTCATGCCCTCTACACCGTTTATCTCCTCTTCCAGCGGTATAACTACCGAGTTAAGTACCGTCTCAGCATTGGCACCGGTATAGGTAGCCGTTACCTGCACAGTAGGCGGGGCAATTTCAGGATACTGCTCTATAGGCAGCGCCATAAGGCCCAGTACACCCATGATGGTTATTAAAATCGAAATTACGGTACTCAGTACCGGCCTTTCTATAAATGTTTTTAGCATTGCTTATTTTTTCTTTGTGGTAGTTGTTGTTTTAGTAACAGTAGTGGCAACAGTGTCCATGGCAGCGCCTGCAGTCGGGGCCGAGGCCTCCTCCTTAACGGGCTGGGGAACAATGGCCATACCGTCTTTTAGCTTGCTGGCTCCCTCTACTACTATCACTTCGCCTTCTTCAAGGCCTTCGCTTACAATAAAATTATTGCCCGATGTTGTGGCTATGGTAAGCACTTTGCTTTTAACCGTGTTGTCTTTGCCCACTACATAGATCATTTGCTTGCCCTGCATATCAAACACCGCGTTTTGCGGCACCACAATAGCTTTTTCATACTTTATGGGTATGCGCACCACCCCGTTGCTGCCACTCCTTAAAAGAGCCTGGGGGTTAGCAAATTCCGCACGAAACTGGGTAGTACCGGTAGTAGCGTTTACAAGGCCGTTAACCGTTTGCAGCCTTCCTTTTTGTGCATATTCGCTGCCGTCTACAAGCATAAGGCTTACTTCTGGCGTGCTTTTCAACTTGGCTTCCAGCGTTGCACCGGGAAACGTTTTTGTAAACGTAAGCATTTGCTTTTCGTTCATAGAAAAGTACGCACGCATTACGCGGGTATCGCTCACGGTGGTAAGCGGCTCCGTCATTGTAGAGCTTACCAGCGCGCCTTCTTTAAACGGAAGGCTGCCCACTACGCCGTTTACCGGGGAGGTTATTGTGCCGTAGCTAATATTTGCCGCCACACTGCCATAAGCCGCCTTAGCCTGGGCAAGGCCGGCCTTAGCTGTTTCGAGCTGAACATTGCTTATAATTTTGCGGTCTACCAGGGGCTTAAGCCTGTCTACCTCTACCTGTGCCGCGTTAACCGCAGCTTTTGCTGCTGCTGCATCCTGGTTCAGGGTTTGTGTTTCGAGTTTAAAGAGCAGTTGCCCTTTTTTAACCTCCTGCCCCTCGTCTACATATATTTTTTGAATAAAGCCGTTAACCTTAGGGCGAATCTCTACATTTTGCTGGCCCTCAAGGTTGGCCGTGTATTCTTCATTTACCACCGCATCCTGGCGGCTAACGGTTTGCACCGGAAACGGCGCCGGCCCCTGAGGCGGCGCTGCCTGCTCTTGCTTTTTACCGCACGAAGCTAATAGCGAAAACGCAGCCAGTGCGCTTAATAACAATCTGTTTTTCATTTGGATTTTGTATTTATTGTGGTTGATTGATGACGGAACTCCCTTATTTTCCTTGTTTTTCTATTATTTTAAACTTTTCGATTGTTTTATTGAGCAGTGCTTCCATTTCCAGCACGTGGTCTTTATAAGCCTCTGCTTTTTCAAGCTCAAACCTGTCTGCCTGGCATTTAATTGTTTGCCTGCGGTAATCCAGCATCTTATCCATTATTTCTTTTTCAAAAGATATCATCTTCAGATAATTATCAAACCGCTCGCTAAAGGCCGATGGGCGGTAGTATTTTTTGCGGTCGCCGGGCAAAGTGTAATAGTTTATCTTGCCTATCTTAAGCAGAAGGTTAAGATTTGTAGATATTGAGCTTTTACTGGCACCCGTTTGCTCTACAAGATCATCAAAAGTGTATTGGTGTGTGCAGGCATCAAGTATAAGGGTAGCAAGTATACGGGCACCCAGAGGTGGCAGATGGCCAATATTTTCAAAGTGGACACCAAATAGCTCAATCAGTTCTTCCCGTTGCTGCTTTACATCTTCCATATTGCCATAATAATGAATTTTAAAGCGCAAAGGTAAGTTTTAGTTCGGTAAATACCGAACTAACCGAACTTTAATTTGGGTTAAATATTTGTTAAATTCAAAATATAGACCCTTCAACATGTTGAAGAACAAATGACTATATTGCTTCATTTTGATAAATAGAAAGGCAAATTTAAAGAACTATCTGAAGATAAAGGACTATTTAAACATTTCATTAACACCAATAAAACGCTGTTAATTTGATTATTTAGGTTATTTTTGCGCCATAAAATAGATAAAATGTCGCTTAAAAAAGCCTACCTTATTGTTATCCTTGTATTACTGGTTGACCAGATAAGCAAAATCTATGTAAAAACACATTTTATGCTCGATGAGTCAGTACATGTTTTTTCATGGTTTAAGATAAACTTTATAGAAAACGAAGGTATGGCATGGGGTACTAAAATACCTTCATGGCTGGGCGGTAAGCTTACCCTTACCCTTTTCAGGATAGCAGCTGTGGGCGCTTTAGGCTGGTGGCTCTGGGATTCGGTTAAAAAACACCACTCGGCTTACCTCATAACCGCTATATCACTAATACTTGCGGGGGCATTTGGCAACATCATCGATTCGGTTTTTTACGGAATATTTTTTGAGCACAGTGTAAACCAGGTGGCAACGTTTAATCCATCTAATGCATACGGTTCGTTATTTGAGGGCAAAGTGGTAGATATGCTGTACTTTCCTATAATCAAAAATAGCGAAGGCTTTACAATGTTCTTTAACGCCATATTTAATATTGCAGATTCTGCTATATCTATAGGCGTGGGTATCCTTATCATATTCAATAAAAAAGCATTCCCCAAGCAGGAAAAGGCTGTCGTTGCCGAGGAATAAGGCATATCATTTTAGCGAAATTTTTACCCAATCGAAATTCAAGTTGAGTTATTGGCTGTATACACTTATAACTCTTGACAGGTATCTAATAAAGTGTAGTGAAATTATAAACACTATGGGGTGTAACGCAAAAATCAAGCGGCACATCCGTTTCATTATGCGGTATACTACCTTCTTCAGCCTCAAAAAACGATAGCCCCACTGTAATTACTTCAGGCCGGCAAGCGGACAGAAAACGGTCATAAAAGCCCTTTCCGTAGCCTACACGGTGGCCTTTGCCATCAAATGCCAGCAAGGGTACAAACACCACATCAATCTTTTGCGCGGGCACTTCCAGCCCATCTACCGGCTCCGGAATGCCATACTCACTTATAGTAATCTTTGTGTTATCCGTCAGCAAGTAATGCTGCAGGGTGCAGGCTTCAAAATTACTGCGGGGTACTACTACCTCTTTATCCTTACCGGCCAGTATATTCAGTACTACATCTGTATGCACCTCTTTTTGGGTTTCCATACTTAGAAACAGGTGGTAGTAGGTTTTATTCCAGATATCAAGCGTAAGCAGCCTGTTGGCAATAGCCAGACTCTTTTCTTCAATTTCGGCAAGTGCCATATCCTGTCTCATGGCTTTATATTTTGCACGGAGTTCTTTCTTGGTCATCTTACAAATATAAAAAAATCCCGAAGGCTATTAAACCCCGGGATTTTGGCAACTATGTGTTTGTTGATTTATTCTATTCTCTTACTAAAACTTTTCTAACGGTTCCTGCTCTGCTTTAAACGTTTCTCCAAAACCGTATTTCTGCAACTTACTGTTTCTGCGGCTGTAAGCAAAATAAATAACAACACCCAAAATCAGCCAGCCTATTGAAAGCATTTGCGCTTCTTCGCTAAGGTTGATCATCAAATATGTGTTAATCAAAATGCCACAAACTGCAATTACAGGCAGTGCAGGCACTTTAAAAGTCCGGGTAAGCTGAGGCTGTTTTACACGCAAAATCCACACGGCTATGCACACCATTGTAAATGCAAACAATGTTCCGAAGCTGGTCATATCTGCCAATTTGTTAATAGGCGTAAAGGCTGCTACTACCGCAATAAGGCCTCCTAAAATAGTCAGGTTGGTTTTTGGTGTGCCGGAAACAGGATTGATTTTTGAGAATACAGGCGGAATTAATCCGTCTTTCGACATTCCTAAGAAAATGCGCGACTGCCCCATAATCATTACCATAAGCACCGAAACCAGCCCGACAGTTGCCGCAATGGTAATAATGTACCCCGCCCATGCCTGCCCTGCAATATCAAACGCATAGGCAACTGGTGCTTTTATGGCCTCTGGATATTTGCCCAGCGGGTTAAAATCCTGGTAATTCATCATGCCTGTAAGTACAAGCGACACCAGAATATATAGCACAGTACAAATCAATAACGAAGCAATAATAGCAAACGGCACGTCTTTTTTTGGATTGATAGCCTCGCCTGCCTGGGTTGATACCGCATCAAAACCAACGTAAGCAAAAAAGATAGCCGCCGCACCCGAAATAATTCCCGCCACGCCATAGGCGCTATGTGTAGTTTCGCCAGATACTACCTGCGCTGGTTCAGGAATAAACGGATGCCAGTTTTCAGGATTGATAAAAAATGCACCTGCAATAATCACGAAAATAATCGCTGCAACTTTCAAAATTACGATAACATTGTTCGCTTTTGCAGCTTCTTTAGTTCCTCTCGTAAGGATTAATGTTACAAAAAGCACGATAATAAATGCCGGCAAATTCATTGAAAAACCTTCCCCTGTATAACTTGCCGGGTCTGCCGTGAGCCAGTCAGGCAAATGCAAGCCAAACATTTTCAGCAATTTATTAAAATAGCCACTCCACGAAACTGCTACCGTCATACTGCCCATAGCATATTCTAATATCAATCCCCAACCGATAATCCACGCAAAAATTTCGCCGATAGTGCCATATGCATAGGCATAGGCAGAACCTTCAACAGGAAGGATAGAGGCAAATTCAGAATAGCATAACGCCGCAAAAACGCAAGCTATGCCTGCTATAATAAATGAAAGCGCTAAGGCAGGCCCGGCGTGGTAATATGCTCCTGTACCGGTTAATACAAATATCCCACCACCTATAATTGCCCCTACACCAATGGCTGTTAAGCTCCATTTGCCCAAAACGCGCTTTAATTGACTTTTTTTCATATCCGCTTCAAAGTGTGAAACGGGCTTTACTCTCATAATAGACATATGCAGTTCAGGTTACAGTTTATTAAGTTCCAAATATAGACTTTTCCTCAATATTATAATAATTTTAACTAATATATTGCAGTGCGCAAACGCTATAGTACTCATCTTTAAACACAAAACCCTTTACACAATAGCGTGCAAAGGGTTTTGTAACAGTAACGTTTATTACTTTATGCTTTTGGATTTCTGCTCCTGGTAGTTTGTGGCTTAGCAGGCGCTTCTTGCGGTTGGTCAGCACCTTCTGTTTCAGCAACAGGCGTTTCAGTTATTTCTTCAACCTCGGGTGTTTCATCAGCTGTGTCCTCAAATCCTGCCTGGGCCTCATGGTAATCTTCAATTTCTGCTTCACTCAAAAAGCGTATGTCTTTATAGCTTACTTCTAAAAGGCTTCCTGTTGCGGCTTCTTCTACAAGGCCAAAGAATTTCTCATTGCCTTTGCCGTTTACATTGGTGCCCCACAAGTGAAAAAATCCGTAGAATTTCCTGGCCTTCTTTTGTGTTTTCTTGCCTTTTTTAGCTTTGGTAGTTTCAATTACGGTAAACTCCACTACCCTCAAGTCTTCTCTGTTCATGCTGATTATTTAATTTTACAATTAATTTACGCAAAATTAACTTACATAAAACAAAAAACATCTGTTTCAATGTTAAGGATTACATGTAAATCAAAAACTTAACATTGCATCTAACCTAAAATCAGCCTAATTATTTCTCCCATTCTTTATTAAAGCCCATTTTTATATAATCTTCCTCACGCTGGTTTAGCTTGCGCGCTATTATTTCTGCAAAGAGGGCAAGAGCGTCTTCCTGTGTATTAACTCCTGTTTCATAACAAGCCCTGCCCCACTGGTACAGCGCCACACTTTGCTTTGTAGTAAAAATGCCGGGCTTAATTTGCACTCCGTCCATTTCCTTACCAGTTATTGCTGTAAAAAAATCAAACTCACCCCCCTGAGCCGACTGCTCAATAACATACTGCTTTGTTTCGGCCTGCGTGCGCACCATCATGCCCGATGGCGCTGCCTGGCTTAATTTCTCTGAAAATATAAGCTCTAAAACCTGCTTTTTAATATCGATATTAGAAATTATAGCATACTTTTTACCGTTAAATGTAAGGGTATTGCCCGTAATAACTGCCTTGGGGTCATATTTTTGGGCAATAATCTCTTCCGCGCGGTTTTGGGTAATGTCGCCTTTGGCCTTAAGGCCAAATTCTTTTGTATCGCCGTTAGACGGATTTACAAATACAACCTGCGCTTTAGGATATTGCCGTACCATTATGAGGCTTACGGCAGCGTGGTCTTTAGCAACAAGAAAAAATTCTGAAGGCAAATTTATGGCAGAGGCACTCACTTCAGCCAATGTGGGTCTATCAGAAATATATACTGTTGAGCCTTTGTTTTCTAAATTATTTTTTAAGGTATAATAATTAGAAATAACCGTTAGTCCATCAATAACTTCTTCATTTGTAATGACCGAATTAAAAACCGGATTACCATTAGTATCGGTTTGTCCAAACGTTACAACAGATGCAAGTATAAGCGCCAAAAAAAATATTTTTTTCATTTTGAGGATTTTTAGGCAAACTTACACATTATGCCTGATAATGTGTGGGCGAAGTGGCAACTTTACCACCCTTACGCAATTTATCCATTTTAAACCAGGAAGTTTTTTGGCCATTTTTGCAGACAGCATAGGCGCCAGTATCTGGCCGGCATAATTTTGGGGGAAGTCTTCTTTAATGCCAAAGTGTTCCGCTCATGCGGCGGGGCATAGTGCGTACCGAAGATAAAATCCATTAGAGGGCTTATGTTAGCATAATTGCCTGCATCGCGCTCCAGGCTATGGTGCCAGTGGTGCATTTCGGGCGAGCCTATTACATACTTTAACGGCCCAATGTTGAGCCGTACATTGCTATGGATGTATATGGCCCAGATACCCCTGAACGCCACCAGCAGGGCAAGCGCATTTAGGTCGAAACCCATTATAAAAGCCGGCAGGTTGATGAGGCCTATGGTGTATACCGAATCTAACGGGTGCTCGCGGTGGGCGGCAAGCCAGTCAAGATGTGTACTACTGTGGTGCACTTTATGAAACCGCCACAAAAACGGTATGCGGTGCTGCAGGCGGTGGCCCCAGTAAATAAGCAGGTCGCTAAAAACAATTACCTCAACTGCCTGAAGCCAAAATGGCTGGTTCTTTACGGATTGCTGCAGCCCGGCGGGCAAAACACCGGCTACCCAGCCTGCAAAATAACCCAGCAGCGCCAGCACAAGGCCATTCCACAACAGGTACTGCCCCAGAAAAAAGCACAGGTCTAAGCCCCATTGTTTCCTGAATATTTTTTGGCCGGGCTTTGCAGGAAACACCTTTTCCATAGGTATAAACACTAGTGAAAGGAATATAAAGCTAATACCGGTTATGGGCAGCATATAAAACACATCCATTACTGTTTTGTTTTGGTTGCTTTAGTTCTATTGGTAAACGGCTTAATGGTATCAGCCTCTATTTTCTCTGGGTTTTTAATCGTTATTTTTGAAGGAATGTATACCTTGCTGGATGGCAGGACCCTTGGCTTTAAAGTATCAGGCTTAGGCTGTTGCTTTCCCACCACGAGGTCTATCATTTCCTCGAGCCTGGCGCTGGGTATAATTGATTTTGAAGACGACTGTATGCGCCGCCTTACCGAATCGCGCTTGTGCTTATACACGCTGTCTGAAATGGTTAATGCCCCACCGTTGTGGCTGCCCTGGTAAGCACCATAGCTATTGCCGGAAAAGTAGCCCGACTGGTGCAGTACAAACAGGCTTATACCACACACAAACAGGCATAGCGCAATTGTTTTAGAAAGGATATTTTTCATATAAAGAGATTTTTATTCTTCTAAAGGCTCTACATCCAGTGTATCAACGCTTACAACTATGCCCGATTCATTATATTTAGTCACCACTTTTTTATCGTCATCATTGCCCTGCAAATACTCCAGTGTTTTAGCGAGTACAAGCTTATTGCCCTTAATGGCATAGGTTGTCCATACAAATTTAACACCGCTTGTAACTTTATTGCCTTTAATTTCGATGTTTTGAAGCGCCGGCTCTTCGTTATAAACCAGTGTGCGTTTTTGAGGGTCATAAAAAAGCAAAAAATCATCAGCACCATGAGACCCGCCCGAAGATACGCTGTAAAACACATCGATATAGCCATCTGCGTTATAATCTTTAAACTTCATGGGGTCTATCATAAAAGCAATAGCCGGCGCAGCGCTGAATATCTTGTTATAGCGATTTTTCTCAAATTGAAAAAAAGCGGTGCCAGTAGTATCGGTAATTACGGCAAACTTTTGGCCTTCTACTTTAAAGATCGCTATATGCACCAGCATTGATACCGTTTTATCAAGAGAGTCAGTTTCTTTATACAGTTCAAGCGATTTTTCAAAAAGGCTATCATTGCTGTACACCTTTAAAGAATCGAGTGCATTGCCCTTACTGTCGTGATCGGTATAAATATATGAGATGCTCTTTTCAGTAAGTTGCTTAGTTGTAATGGCCTTACCTTGTGAAGGCACCTCTTTACACGAGTATAGTGATGCCGTTATAATAACAGACATAATAAGGAGATACCGATGCATACTGCTGTGTTATTTAGATACTACGCTAACGGAAGTATAATGGTAAATGTTGTACCTGCGTCAGGCTGACTTGTTACGCTAATGTGCCCAGCATGGTTTTCAACAATTTTTTTGCATAATGCCAGGCCTATACCTGTTCCGGCATTATTAGTAAGGCGCTTAAACATTTTAAAAACCTGGTCAGCATACTGGGGGTCGAAACCCTGGCCGTTATCTTTAAATGTAATTTTTGTATACCTGTTATTTATGCTAAGGCCGCTGTATTGGGCTATATCATCAGCGTTCAATACATTTGCTGTAATATCGATATGAGGCTCTACCCCCGAAAATTTTATGGCATTACCAAGAAGGTTACTAAAGAGCTGGTGCATTTGTACAGGCACACCGGTAACAACAGGCAGCCCATCAGCAGTAATGGCAACACCTTTTTCTTCAATAAGCAGCACGTAATCTTCTTTGATATCTAAAAGCACTTTATTGAGGTCTACGGCAGTAAAAACAAGCTCTTTTTGAGAAACCTGGCTGTACTTGAGCACATCTTTTATAAGGTGCGACATACGTTGTGCCGATGAACTTATTTTTTCAAGATGGCGCTGGGCTGTCTCTTTATTATCAAGGCTGTTTTGAAGCATTTCTGTAAAAACCTGTATTTTTCGCAGGGGCTCCTGCAAATCATGGCTCGCAATGTAGGCATACTCTTCAAGTTGCTTGTTGCGTAATTCTATTTCGCGGGCATATTCTTTAATACGGTCTTCGGCCAGCTTCCTTTCGGTCAGGTCGCGCGTTACCTTACTGAAACCTATTATCGAGTTGTCAGAGTCGTGCAGTGCGGTAATAACCACCGAACCCCAAAACATGGTACCGTCACTGCGCACACGCCACCCTTCATGTGCGGCGCGGCCATTAGTATACGCCTCATTAATAAGTCTTTCAGGCAGGCGGCCCAGCCTATCTATTTCCTGGTAAAATATCCTGAAGTTTTTCCCTATAATCTCTTTTTCGGTATAGCCCTTAATTTGCTGGGCACCTTTATTCCAGTTTTGTATATTTCCTTCTATATCTAAAAGCAAAATGGCATAATCCTGTACCTCATCAATCATTTTATGGTAGCGTTCCTCGCTTTCCATAAGGCCGCCTTTAAGCGCGGTAGTCCCGTTACTTTTTATAAGCGGGTCCTGGTTTACGTTATCATGCAAATTGGGGTTATCCATAGTCATAGCATTAAAAACTTCAGGATTTTACCTGAAGAAAATAGTCCAGTTTAACTCCCATCAATATTTGTTCCAGCATATCGCTAAGGGCATAAAGGCTGTTAGGTTTAACTAAAAAATATGCCGCACCGCCATTCTTTGTCTCCTCAGCATACTCTTTGCTCGAAGTAGTGGTATATATAACAACCGGCACCTCTTTAATTAATGGTAATTTTTTTATTGCGGCAAGACACTCAATGCCGTTCATAAAAGGCATATTCAGGTCTACAAAGATAAAAGCAGGCAATACGCCGGCTGCTTCAAGAATCTTCAGTGCTTCGGGGCCGTTTGATGCCGTAATAAGCTTAGCTTCAGGCTCTGCCGTTTTTAAGGCAATGGCAAACATATCACGGTCATCTTCATCATCATCAATAAGTACTATAACTGGGGGCTTAATGGTCATACTGCTAATATACATTGTATAGCAAATGTAGGAATTTTAACAGAATAAACAAAACCTGTTTGAAACGGGCTTTTTACTATTGTTTGATAAATTTTTGCATATGGTTACCCTGTGGCGTAACAATTTTAAGAAAGTAAAGCCCCTGCGGGAGCATACTAATATTGATAGCTGAAGCTGAGCCTGCCTGCTGCAAAATAATTTTACCACTGCTATCTGCCACCATCAGATTACTAATTTCAATATCCTCTGCATTTTTTAAATATAGTATATTTTGCGCCGGATTAGGGTAAACAGTCAACCCAGGGAGATTGCTTTCTTTAACACCGGTTGTGATGTTATTTAAATAGCGCATGAGCATGAAGTTAACAGTGTTTTGATGAAAAAAACTACCCCCCACAAGTATTTTGCCATCGGGCTGAATTACAAGGCCCGTTGAAGGATTAGGTTGATTATCATCCATATAATGGGTTACTAATCCATTGTTGCCAAAGGTGGTATCAAGGGTACCATTAGTAGTAATACGGGTAAAGCCATATATATTGATACCTGCAAAACCCGACGCTACAATTTTTCCATCGGGCTGAAGCGCAAGCTTATGGCCTACGCCCATATTGCCTGTTGTAAAAACACTTGTACCATTTGTGCCAAATTGTGTATCTAAACTTCCGTCTGTGTTAAGGCGTCCGAAACAAAAGCCGGCTATGCCTGTAACGGGCTCTCCCTGACCTCCCACTACAATCTTGCCATCGGGCTGCAATAGCATATCCCTGCAATAAAAATCATCTAAACCACCCTGGAGGGTTTGCGTGCCCATGTTGCCAAATTCAACATCAGGGGTGCCGTCTGTTAAATACCTTGAAACCGTAGTAGCCGCAATAGAAGAGGTTATATAGGTTGTGCCAAGCACAAGAACTTTACCATCTGCCTGTACAGCGCCTGTATGAACCCAGGACATTGGCTGGGTAATTATACCATATCCTGACCCAAAAGATGCATCAACAATGCCATTAGGTTCAAACCGCCCTACAAATGCTGTATAATTTGACTCCTGCATAAGACGTGCAAAAAGAACAATTTTACCATTTGCATCCACAACAACTTTTGTTACAACTTCAAGCGTTGAATTGTTTGGATAAACATCAACCGCAACTACGCCATTAATGCCAAAGGCAGTATCTATAGTTCCGTTAGTATTAAATTTTACCAGCGCCATAGATTTGCTGTCTACGGTCATCGCCGCAATAATTTTATTATCAGGGGTTAACGCAACATCATAAATTATGGGGGTTGCAAGTCCTGTAACAGCACCATTAACAAGGCCCTGGTTACCAAAAGCTGTATCTACAGACCCATCAGTATTATACCTTTTTAAACACGCATACTGGCCCTTTGATCCGCCAAGAATAATTTTGCCATCGTTTTGCAGCACCATAGCATAGGCAGCTTCGCTACTATTTGCCTGGTCAACAGGAACATCTACTATTCCGCCTGTTCCAAATGCAGGGTCTAAAGTTACCGTTTGGGCCATACTTTGGGTTGTGCAGATAAGGGCTGTAAGTACAGTTATAAATAATGTTTTTTTCATAGAGTGGTATTTTAGTTACTACGCAAATGTAAATTTTGGTAATGCATAAAAAAATACCTTTAAATGGGTATTTTTTAAGTACTGGTGTACAAAATTGCCCTGCTGCCTTACATCTCGCTACCATTTTATTCATGGCTTAAAAAAATTCATTACATTCGCAAATTGATTTTTTGAACGCACTATAATGAGTAAGAAGTTTACTGAATACAAGGGACTTGACCTGCCCACCGTGGCAACAGAAGTACTTGATTTCTGGAAGAAAGAGAATATTTTTGAAAAAAGCGTAACCACCCGCGAGGGCAAGCCGCAATATGTGTTTTTTGAAGGCCCGCCGAGTGCTAACGGCCTGCCGGGCATTCACCACGTAATGGCACGCGCTATTAAAGATATTTTTTGCCGCTACCAAACCCTTAAAGGCCACCAGGTAAAGCGTAAGGCAGGATGGGATACCCACGGCCTGCCGGTAGAGCTGGGCACCGAAAAAGAGCTTGGCATTACTAAAGAAGACATAGGTAAAACCATTACCGTAGAAGAGTATAATGAGGCCTGTAAGCGTACTGTAATGCGCTATACCGATGTATGGAACGACCTTACAGAAAAGATGGGCTACTGGGTAGATATGGAAGACCCCTATGTTACCTACAAACCCAAATATATGGAAACCGTTTGGTGGCTGTTGAAGCAGATATATGACAAAGGCCTGTTATATAAAGGCTACACCATACAGCCGTATTCGCCTAAGGCGGGCACGGGGTTAAGCAGCCACGAAGTGAACCAGCCTGGTGCGTACCGCGATGTTACCGATACTACCATTGTAGCGCAATTCCGTACCCTGCCCGATACACTGCCGGAAGTGCTGAAAGGCTTTGGCACCATAGACATCATGGCATGGACCACTACACCGTGGACCCTTCCGAGTAATACAGCACTTACAGTTGGGCCAAACATAGACTATGTTTTAATTAAAACCTTTAACCAGTATACGTTTGAGCCGAGTAATGTAGTATTGGCTAAGAATTTGGTCGGTAAGCAGTTTGGCGGTAAGTACTTTGAAAGTACTGATGAAGCCGATTTTACCAACTATACCGAAAGCGATAAAAAGATTCCATATACCCTTTTAGCTGTGGCCAAAGGAAAAGACCTGGTGGGCATACGCTATGAGCAACTGCTGCCATTTGTACTGCCGTACCAAAACCCACAGGATGCCTTCAGGGTAATCTCTGGCGACTTTGTTACTACCGAAGATGGTACCGGTATTGTACATACTGCCCCTACCTTTGGTGCCGATGATGCTAAAGTAGCTAAAGAAGCCACACCCGAAGTGCCGCCGATGCTGGTTTTAGACGAGTATGGTAACCCCGTGCCTTTAGTAGACCTGCAGGGTAAATTTAACAGCCATGTGAGTAGCCTGGCCAACCCTAACGGCGAGGCATTGGAGCTTGCGGGCAAGTACGTTAAGAACGAATATTACGATAAAGATACCGCACCGCTACGCAGCGCTGATGTGGAGATATCTATTTATCTTAAAGAGAACAATAAAGCCTTTAAAGTAGAAAAATATGTGCACAGCTACCCACACAGCTGGCGTACCGATGAGCCGCTTTTGTACTATCCGTTAGACAGCTGGTTCATTAAAATGACCGATGTTAAAGAGCGCATGTTTGAGCTTAACGACACCATTAACTGGAAGCCTAAGGCTACCGGAGAAGGCCGTTTTGGCAACTGGCTTAAAAATGCTAATGACTGGAACCTAAGCCGCTCACGCTATTGGGGTATACCGCTACCCATATGGAGGACAGAAGACAAAACCGAAGAAGAGCTTATAGGATCGGTAGAAGAGCTTTATAACGCTATAGAAAAGTCTGTTGCCGCCGGTGTGGCGAGTGAAAATCCGTTTGCTGGGTTTGAGCCGGGCAACATGAGCGATAAAAACTATAATCTTATTGACCTGCATAAAAATGTGGTGGATAAAATTGTACTGGTATCGCCGAGCGGCAAGCCGATGAAGCGCGAAACAGACCTGATAGACGTGTGGTTTGACAGCGGCGCAATGCCATATGCACAATGGCATTATCCGTTTGAAAATAAAGAACTGATTGACAACCACGAGGCCTTTCCAGCTGATTTTATTGCCGAAGGTGTAGACCAGACCCGCGGCTGGTTTTATACGCTGCACGCCATAGGCACACTGGTGTTTAACCAGGTGGCTTATAAAAATGTAGTTTCTAATGGCCTTGTATTAGATAAGAACGGCCAAAAAATGTCAAAACGTTTAGGTAACGCGGTAGACCCGTTTACCACCCTTGCTGAATATGGCCCCGATGCCACACGCTGGTACATGATTGCTAACGCTAACCCCTGGGATAATCTTAAGTTTGACCTTGAAGGCGTGGCCGAGGTGCGCCGCAAGTTCTTTGGCACACTTTATAACACCTACTCGTTCTTTGCGCTCTATGCTAATATAGACAACTTTACCTATGCCGAACCTGAGGTTCCGCTGGCAGAAAGGCCTGAAATTGATAGATGGATATTATCTGAATTGAACACCCTTATAAAGAATGTAGATACTTTTTATACTGATTATGAGCCTACACGTGCAGCCCGTGCCATTAGCGATTTTGTACAGGAAAACCTGAGCAACTGGTATGTGCGCCTGTGCCGCCGCCGTTTTTGGAAAGGTGAATATGCACAAGATAAAATTGCCGCTTACCAAACCCTATACACCTGTCTTGTAACAGTTGCAAAGCTAAGCGCACCTATAGCGCCATTTTTTATGGACAGGCTGTACAAAGATTTAACACAGGCTTCACACAAAGACGCGCCTGAGAGTGTACATTTGGCCGATTTTCCTGTTTATGCTGATAACTTTGTTGATAAATCGTTAGAGAGCAGAATGCAGAAAGCCCAAACAATATCGTCCTTAGTACTATCATTAAGAAAAAAAGAAAGTATAAAAGTGCGGCAGCCACTACAACGTGTTATGATACCTGTGCTGGATGCAAAACAAAAAGCTGAGATTGAGGCGGTAGCGGAACTGATTAAAGCCGAAGTGAATGTTAAGGAAATAGAATTACTGGACGATGCCAGCGGTGTGCTGGTTAAGCAGATAAAGCCTAACTTTAAAGCCCTTGGGCCCCGTTTTGGCAAAGATATGGGCGCTGTTGCCAATGCTATAAAAGGTTTCGGACAGGAACAAATAGCAGCCCTGGAAGCCAGTGGCAGCCTGGGTATTGAAGTTGCCGGAAACGGTATAACGCTAACGCCGGACGATGTAGAGATATCAAGCCAGGACATACCCGGATGGCTCGTGGCTAATGCCGGTGGTATTACCGTAGCGCTGGATATAACCCTTACAGAGGAATTAAAAAAAGAAGGTATAGCCCGGGAATTGGTAAACAGGATACAAAACATCCGCAAAGACAGTGGTTTTGAAGTAACTGACAGAATAACAGTTACACTAAAAGATAATAATGTACTACAGGAAGCCGTTAATGCAAATGAAGCTTATATAAAGAGTGAAACCCTTACAGATTTGCTCCTGTTTACCCCGGAGGTAGAAAATGGTACAGAAATTGAGTTTGATGACATAACAACCCTAATATTAATTTCAAAATAGATTGAAAAATGGTAGATGAGCAGCAAATACGATACTCGGATGCAGACCTTGCCGAGTTCAGGGAATTAATTACCAAAAAGATAGAGAAAGCCAAAGCCGATTTAGACTTAATCCGTTCAGCTTATATGAACGACCTTAATAACGGTACTGATGATACTTCGCCTACATTTAAAGCTTTTGAAGAAGGTAGCGAAACTATGAGTAAAGAAGCAAACTCTCAGCTGGCCATCCGCCAGGAAAAGTTTATCCGCGACCTTAAGAATGCACTTGTGCGTATTGAGAATAAAACGTATGGCATTTGCAAAGTAACCGGAAAGCTTATCAATAAAGACCGCTTAAAGCTGGTTCCGCACGCCACCATGAGCATCGAAGCTAAAAATATGCAGCGATAACAACACTATATATAGCCGCCCCTTGTGGGCGGTATTTTTTTCTGTAAACCGCAGTGGTAATCAGTTACCGCAACTGGAAAAAAAATTTATAGCTAATAACATAACCTGACAACCAGCTTTACAAAATTGTAAGCAAAAGCCGTCATTCAGCTTATTTTATATTACAAATAGTGGTGGGCCACACCATAGGTATAATGCGCATTTACAGGCAGATGAAGCAGAATGATACTTCATTGTCGTAAAACATAACCTACAAACCCTTTTTAGTAGTATCTTTGTATCATAATCTGATTTTCAGAAAGATACTTTTGTAGTTAAAATTTTACAACTTTATATTGTATATATAAACCTGCTAACTTTCAGTACATTTTTATTTTTTTGCGGGTCTTAAAATCTCATACCCATGATTTTAAACAGCAAAGCCTTACCTAAAACTATTTACCTTGCAGATGATGATGAAGATGATTGCAGTTTTTTTGCAGAAGCGCTTTCTGAAATCCATGCCAAAGTTAGCTTTATAATATGTAAAAATGGCGAAGAACTAATGCAATTACTACATGAGCCACCCCGCCCACAGCCCGATATAATTTTTCTTGACCTTAATATGCCAAAAAAAAACGGCTACGAATGCCTTAAGGAAATACGCAACAACGCTACCTTTAAAAACGCTCCCGTGGTAATATTTACTACAAGCATGCTTGAACAGGATATTGACAAGGTATACAGCCTGGGTGCTACCCATTTTGTAACAAAACCCACCAGTTTTGAAAAACTTAAAACTATAATAGCAAAAATTATCAGCATGCCCTGGCCACAAAACCTTATGCAGCCAGAACGTGAAAAATTTGTATTGTCAGTTTAATTTTTAAAACCAAAAGCCTACACTAATCCATGTATAATGTTTCCCGGTCTCCGGGCTCCAGCTGTGCTTTAATTCCAATGGCCCTAATATGGTCTCCATACCATAACCTAAAGCATAGCCGCTGTAGCGCGGTATAGAAAACATCTCGCCTTCTTTATAAAGATTGTAGCCTACATTAGCATAGTTTGCGCTAAAGTTTACGTGATTTTTGCGCAAAAATTCATAATCAATAGTAGCCAGCCCTTTAATATAACTGTTGCCGGAAATACTTAAAAAATCGTAGCCATAAAAATGCGTAAAGCTATTTATAGGCTGGTAGCCATATCCACCCAGTATAAAATCAAAAGTAGGCACACGGTTCTCTCCTAAAGCAAACCCTGTCTCGGCCTCAAACTTAACGGTAAGCCCATGAGCCAGTGTTTGTGCCGTACCCAGCTGACCTTTGATAATTGTAAAATTCTCAAAATTATCGGTATAGTTTGATGAGAACAAAAATGCCTTGGCTTCGCCGGAAAAGAAGTATCCTTCTGAAGGAAAAAATTTGTTGTCGTAGGAGTCAAACTTAAGGTATCCATAAGCCGATACATAATCGCTGTCGTCAAACTTAGGGTCAATACCAGGAATGGTTTCGCTTTTAATCTTTATATGCTTGTATTCGGCACCACCGCCCAGCAAAAACCTTTGCGCGAAAATGGTTTGAATGTAGGCCTGCGTTGTAAAATCGCTGTAATCTACATTAACAGACTGCAGCCCCAGTATTTCACTTAGTTCGCCTACGGCATAATCTGCCGATATGTTACGGTTAAAGCTGTAAAAATAACTTTTTAGACCATAACTAATGTGGAAGCCATTATCTATATAGTAGTCAAAATTATACCTGAAATTGTCGCCCAGCATTATATCCATCGAGGCTACATCATTTCGCCAAAAGAGGTTTTTTTGGGTAAGATTTACCAGTACGGCGCTTTTATAAAGCCCATCATAATGCAGGCCGAACTTTAGATAGCGGTTTATAGGGTTTTCTTTAAGGTTAAGCACCAGCACCTCTCCGTTCTGGCCTTGGTCAAAGCAATAATTTATGGCTGTAAAGTTTTGTGTAGCATTAAGGCTGGTAATGCCGCTATTAAAATTTTCGTAAGTAATTTTAGTACCCGGCTTAAAGTTTAGCTTGCCAATAACATAAGACCGGGTATAATTTTTAAGCCCATTTATGCGAATTTCTTCTACAAATAAAGAGTCTTGTGCCGCTACCCTTTTTTTTGCGAGAGGTATGCCGGTGCCTAAAGGCAGCAGCCTGGCAAGCATGTTGCGGGCAGCTTCTTCACCTTTATCAATAATGGCACGGCCATCATCAAATGAAATTACGGTAAACCCGGAAATATCAGGCTTAATGTAAATATCAGTGGCGGCGCTCTTGGCCTCCATCTTCTGGATCATCTGGTAGTTATTTATCTGCACTAAAACCCCGGTAGCACCCTTTATCTGGTCGCGGTTTTTAAGCGGATCCTGCACATCAACGCCAATAATAATATCAGCCCCCATTTTTCGCACCTCCTCTATAGGGTAATTATTTGTAACACCACCATCTATCAGCAGGCGGCCGTCAATTTCTACCGGGGCATATAATGATGGAAATGCGCCGCTGGCCAGTATGGCATCGGGCAATGCACCTTTATGTAATACTACCTCCCGCCCTGTTTCTATATCGGTAGCAATACATACAAAGGGTATGGGCAGTTTATTAAAATCACGAATGTGGCGCACATGGTCAGTCAGCTTATTAATGGTTGTATAATTATAAAGCCCTTTGCTAAATGCAGTAGGAAAGCCTATCCTGAAGTTTTTAAACGGCAACTGCAAGGCGTACATCTCATCGTTGCGCTTTTCAAAAAAGTTTTTGGAACTTCGGGGGGTAAAGTCGCGCAAAAGCGCATCGGCATCCAGCGAGCGAAAAATGGAATCGAGCTCATTTGCCGAATAGCCGCTGGCGTACAGCCCGCCCACAATAGCCCCCATACTCGTGCCACCTATGTAAGATATCTCTATACCGGCTTCTTCAAGTACTTTAAGCACCCCGATGTGTGCAAGGCCTTTTGCGCCCCCACCGCTAAGCACCACGCCTATTTTTGGCTTGGTTTTTTTCTCCTGCGCGGCAACAGTTCCCAGTACAGAAACGCAGAACAACAGGAGCAACAAATTTTTCATTTAGCTGGTTTTGGCTTGGTAATACTCAGTAATTTTTTTGGCTTTAGCCGGGCCCACCACTTTAGCAATTTCTGTTTCCGGCGTTTCCTTAAGCCTTTTAACCGATTTAAATTCTTTAAGCAGTGTAATCATGGTTTTTTCGCCAATACCCGGAATTTCCTCAACGCTTGTTTTTAAGGCACCCTTGCTACGCTTATCTCGGTGGTGGGTTATGCCAAAACGGTGCGCCTCGTTGCGAAGCTGCTGGATAATCCTGAGCGTTTCACTTTTTTTATCAAGGTATAGTGGTACATTATCGCCGGGATAAAAAATTTCCTCCAGGCGCTTAGCTATACCTAAGATAGTTATTTTTCCGCGAAGGCCGAGTTCTTCAAGGCTTTTTAATGCCGAAGAAAGCTGGCCCTTGCCGCCATCAATGATTATTAATTGTGGCAATGGCTGGTTTTCATCGAGCAGGCGCCGGTACCGGCGGTGCACCACCTCTTCCATGCTGGCAAAATCATTAGGGCCCTCTACCGTCTTTATATTAAAATGCCTGTAATCCTTCTTACTCGGCTTGCCATCTTTAAATACTACGCAGGCGCTAACAGGATTGGTACCCTGTATATTAGAATTATCAAAACATTCAATGTGCCTGGGCTCCTCGGGCAGGCGAAGGTCTTTTTTCATCTGCGCCATAATGCGGTTGGTATGCCGGTCAGGATCAACAATTTTAATCTGCTTAAGCTGGTCCATACGGTAAAAGCGTGCATTGCGTTCGCTAAGGTCCAGTATCAGTTTTTTATCGCCCAGTTTAGGCACGGTAACCTTTACATTCTCACCCAGGCTAATTTCATAGGTAGCTATCACTTCACGGCTCAGCAGGTTAAAGCGCTCACGCAGCTCTACTGCTGCAATTTCTAAAAGTTCTTCATCGGGTTCGTCCAGCTTCTTCTTTATCTCCATAGTGTGGCTGCGAATGATAGCGCCGTGCGATACCTGTATAAAATTAACATAAGCCATGCTTTCATCGCTAATAATGCTAAAGCAGTCCAGGTTATTGATGCGCGGGTTAAACACTGTGCTGCGTGCCTGGTAGCCCTCAAGCGTTTCAATCTTTTGCTTTATGCGCTGTGCTTCTTCAAAGCGCATATCGGCTGCAAGGTCCATCATTAGCTTCTTAAAATCTTTGAGGCTTTCTTTAAAATTGCCTTTCAGAATCTCGCGAATAGCATTTACATGGTGCTGGTAAACATCAAGCGGTTCATTGCCCTCACACGGGCCCTTGCAATTGCCCAGGTGATACTCCAGGCACACCTTATACTTGCCTGATTGTATATTGCTATGGCTTAAATCATAATTACAGGTACGCAGCGGGTACAATTCTTTAATAAGGTCAAGCAGCGTGTATACCGTGCGGAAACTGGTATATGGACCAAAGTATTCGCTGCCATCTTTAATAACCGTACGTGTACTGAATACACGCGAAAAAGGCTCGTTTTTGATGCATATCCACGGGTAGGTCTTATCATCCTTGAGCATCACGTTATAACGTGGCTGCAGTTTTTTTATAAGGTTGTTTTCCAGCAGTAAAGCCTCACTTTCGGTAGGCACTACAATGTGCTTTATTGCTGCAATTTTACGTACCATAACCCGGGTGCGGCCTACCTCGTGCACCTTGTTAAAGTAAGACATTACACGTTTTTTAAGGTTCTTGGCCTTGCCTACGTATAAGAGTTTTTCGTCTTTGTCAAAATATTGATACACCCCCGGGCTATCCGGCAGGGTTTGTATTTGTAATTCGAGCGGCGTTTGCATGTAACAAAGTTAACAAACAATTGTTACCCATAAACGAGATTAACTATGGTTTGTTATAGCGCATGTTTTACTTTACATAATTATTAACCATATTTGCACTACAGCAAGATTATTATCCTTATGCCTAAAGACATAACCATACTTGGCGAAACCATACTGCCCGGCGAAAGCAAAACCATAAATATGGAAATTGCCCGCCTTTACACCATGACCAAGCTTAAAATACCCATAATTGTAGAGCGCTCTAAAACAGATGGTCCCGTAGTGCTGTTTTCGGCCGGCCTGCATGGCGATGAAATAAACGGCATTGAGATTGTGCGCCAGCTTATTGTGCGGAATATAAACAAGCCCCGTTGTGGTACTATAATATGCATCCCGGTTATTAATGTATTTGGTTTTGTAAATAAAAGCCGAGAATTTCCTGACGGGCGCGACCTTAACAGGGTTTTTCCCGGCAGTAAAAATGGTTCGCTTGCAAGCCGCTTTGCCTGGTACCTGCTTAAAGAAATAATTCCGTATGTTGATTATGCGGTAGATTTTCATGCCGGTGGCGCCAGCCGTTTTAACGCACCCCAAATACGTATTGTACCTAATAATGCTGAATTAAAAGAGCTAAGCGATGTATTTAACGCGCCTTTTACGCTCTACTCTAAAAATATAGCCGGGTCGTTTCGCAATGCGGTGGGTAAGCTGGGTGTAAAGATGCTGTTGTTTGAAGGGGGCAAATCGCTGGATATAAACGATAATGTTACCCAGGAAGGCGTACATGGGGCAAAGCGGCTCCTGGAACACCTGGGTATGCTTAACCCGCGCAAAAACGCCAGGCTAAAAGAAGGCAGCCCTATTTATATAGAAACCTCATCATGGATACGCGCACGCCACAGCGGCTTGTTGCAAAACCGCACGACGACCGGAAAATATGTAGAAAAAGGCGAGGTAATTGCCTGTATAACAGATCCATTTGGTAAATTTGAACAAAAAGTAAAAGCGCCAAACAGCGGCTACATCATTAACAGTAATGATGCGCCTATTGTATACCAGGGCGACGCGATTTTTCATATTTCGCAACGGGTGGTGTAAAAATAGTGTATAGATAGCTAACGGCGCTTTAACGCTTAGAGCACTTTGTTTGAAACGTAAATTTTATGGCAGTTGACATAAAAAAGGCTGCCATAACTATTATGGCAGCCTTTTTTATGCTTGTTATCTTTTAGTTCCCGAAACCAATACGCAGCCCCAACTGGATGTTAGGCCTGGTTTCTTTTTCAGACTCCTGCGTTACGTTATATAAGCCGGTTTGGTCGTTATAATCTCCCTGTACCAGGTAATCGTGCTTAACTGAAGCAAAGCCAAGTCCTAAAAATGATTCAACCGAGATATTTGAATCCCAGAATATTTGCTTTGATATGGTAAGGGCTATACCGGTCTTAACTTTTGAATCTTCCTGACCCGAAAAATTCATGCTATATTCTGTCATATACTCATCATCATATTCCCTGTTAGTGGTTTTTGTATACACCTGCACACCAAATGCCCAGCCTTCTATTGCATCATAATCAGATGAGGGGTAGAACTTAATACCTGCCCTAAATGCCGAACCCATAGTGGCTTTGCTTTCAAAAGCGCTTTCATCTTCAAATTCAAACAGGCCAGTTGAGTTAGGCAAAAAGCCATAAGTAACCCCAGCAGAGGCCTCTACGCTAAGCTTTTTAGCAAAACGGTACTCGCCTATAATAGGAAATTCGCCGCCTACAAAGCTAAAAATGTCTGTTTTTACTGTCCATTTGTAGGCCTCAGTTTCTGCCGCCTTAGATGATCCTGAAGGTGTGTACACTTTAATACGGCTGTTGTTTTGATCGTTTGTTTGCGCAGTAAGCACAGTACTCGAAAAGAGGATAAAAAAAATAATTTTCTTCATTGGTTAATTTTGTTATTTCGCACAAAAATATATATTTGTACTCTTAAATTAACTTAATTTAGTAAAAAAATGAAGAAATTTTTGCTGTTTCTCCTCGCATCCTCAAGTGTATCCTATGCACAGGAAATTAACCTTAAATGGGCTGAAAAAATCCCTACTAAAAGTGACATTTCCATAATTGGCGGCAAAGGCGGGTTTTATTACACCAGCCACTTAAATAAAAAAGATGAGCTCATAGCCCGAAAGTATGATGCCAACATGAATTTTGTAAAGGAAAATAACATATCCTTTAATCTTGAAAATAAAAAATACAGTTACCAGGGAGCCTATTTTGTGGAAAATGATATACTTCACTTTATAAGGGAAGAAAAACGAAAAGAAGATAAATCATTACTGCTTACAGGATTTACTGATTTTGACCTTGTGACTAAAAAGACCATAAACGTTGTTGATGAGGCAGATGATGACAACAAAATCCTGAACTTTGGCACCAGGGCCATTTCTCCTGACTCTACTAAAATTCTTGTATATCATGAAAGAGTTGCAAAAAAGAAAGAACCCACAATTCTTACGTACAAGGTATACAACAGCACCATAACCGAGGTAGTAGTCGAAGGTGAAGTATCATTACCCATAAAAGCAAAAAACTATTATACTGATGATGTTAAAGTAGATAACCTGGGCAACGTGTATGTAATGGCGCGCATTATTAAAGAAAAGAATGAAAAAGGCAAAGGCCTTAGCGAATATTATTATAAGCTGGTTGTTTTTGACAGGAACAAAAACGTTAAGGAGTTTGACTTTGACTATAACGACAACAACATATCTTATATTGACATGATTCCGGGTAAAAACAACACTTTTTTTTGTACCGGTTTTTTAACCAACCTTAAAGGCGGCAGGAAAAAACTTATTTCCGACGAGATGTTTTTTGCAACCCTTGACTGCAACACCCTAACATTATCAGAGTCTAAGATGCTGAAAGTGGATGGCCTGTATCCTGACAAAGTTAAAAAGAATGAAGATTTTGTGCCTTATAAAATACGTGCTATCTATGAGAAAAAAGACGGCGGTTATTCTATTGTTGCCGAGCAGTATAAACTTGAAATTGTAACTGTTTCTAATGGCCGTACAATGTCTACACACTATATTTATTATTATTGTGATGTGGCCTGTGTACAAACCGACAACAAAGCTAACGTACAATCGCTTACCCGTATACCTAAATACCAGAAGAATGCGGGTAACCCGGGTATCATATCTACATTTAAGGATGATAAGACCTATATTGTGTATGAAGACCTTACAAAAAATGCCACTGCAGAAGACGACAAGTCTACAAAACGAAACACCAAAAGCATTTTTTCGTCAGACTCAAGAAACTCTTTATACATCCTTACCGTTAACAGCGACGGCCAGTCTAATAAAGACATTTTATATGACTACAAGGAAAGTAAAATACAGCCTTACATACACGGCAGTAAAAACATTTCTCCGGGAAGAATTTTGCTTAATGCTAAAGACCAGTTAGGCCTTCTTGAAATAAAATAAAAACAGCAAATAAAAAACCCCCGGACTTCTAAAGCCCGGGTTTTTTTGTTTTTTCTTAGCTCTGGTTTGCGGTTTTTACAGCATGACGTTACCCGCTCATGCTAATGGCGCTAAAGGCAGAAACTAATCAGTTAAAGTTTCATATTCTACCCTATTCAGCGTCCTGGGTCAACTCTATAAGTACCCCATTTGTGCCTTTAGGATGTAAAAAAGCCACCAGCTTATTATCGGCGCCCTTTTTAGGAATTTCGTTAAGCACTACAAAACCTTCACTTTTTAACCTGGCAATTTCGGCCACTATATCTTCTACATCAAAAGCAATGTGGTGTATGCCCTCGCCCTTTTTTTCCAGGAATTTAGCAATAGGGCTGTCTGGCGTTGTGGCCTCCAGCAGTTCTAACTTATTGGGTCCGCTTTGAAAAAAAGCTGTTTTTACGCCCTCGCTGGCCACTTCTTCGGTTTTATAGCAGGGTGTGTTAAGTAGTTTTTCAAATAGTTGTATGGATGCATCAAGACTGTTTACGGCAATGCCTATGTGTTCTATTTTTTTCATTTATTAATTCTTTACCAACACGAATTTCACAAATTCTCACGAATTTTCAGCTTAATTTTATTTTAATTCATGTAAATGTCTGAATTAGTGTCTAAAATTGTTTAGCCTGTACTTAATAAATTCAGTATTTTTGCAGCATGGAAACAAACAGGCAAAAAAAAATAGGCGCGCTGCTGCAAAAAGACCTTGTAGACATACTACAGGGCGAAGTGCGCAAAAACGGCGTGAGCAACCTTGTACTCTCTATATCTAAGGTAGTGGTAACTACTGACCTTTCTATTGCAAAGGTCTATTTAAGCGTATTCCCTACAGATAAAGGCGCCGAAATAATGGCCGCTGTAAAAAGCAACGCACCCCTTATAAAGCACGACCTTAGCCAGCGCGTAAAGCTACAATTGCGCAAGGTGCCTAACCTTGTGTTTTATATAGATGACTCGCTGGACCGCCAGGAAAAAATTGACCGCGAACTAACCGGCGAAAACAACCCAATTACGAATCCGGAATTGCTTGACCGCCGCAAGAAAATATAACCGCCCTTGAGTTTTAGCACATACATAGCGCGCCGCTACACCATTAGCTTAAGCAAAAGCACAGCCGTAAACATTATTACGGCCATTGCAACGCTGGGCATTTTAGTGGGCACTACGGCGCTCTTTGTAATCATGTCAGTATTTAGCGGGCTGCGCGATTTTAGCCTGTCTTTTGCAAACGCAACCGACCCTGATATTAAAATTGTAGCTACAGCCGGAAAATCGTTTACCCTTTCTTCCACACAAAAAGAACAGCTTTTTAAAGTAAAAGGCATTGCCGCCTACAGCGCTATTGCCGAAGAGCGCGTGCTATTTTATTATAACAGCAAAGAGCAGGTGGCTTACCTTAAGGGTGTAGACAGCCTGTACACCACCGTTACCACAATGAGCGATAAAAAAACGCTGCTGGGCGGCCAGTGGCTTGAAATGGAAAGCGGACAGGTAGTAGTGGGTGCCGGTATTTATAACAGGCTGTCGCTGGGGTTATTTGACCTTAACCGGGCACTGGAGGTATATGTACCTAAGGCAGGCGAAGGCGCCATAAACTCTGAAGAAGAAGGGTTTAATAAGGAAGAATTAATGGTAACCGGCGTATATTCGGTTAACGAGGACATAGATAACAAGTATGTGTTTTGCAGCCTTGACTTAGCACAACAACTGCTTCAGTTTGCTCCCAACCAATATACCGCGCTTGAATTTAAATTAAAAGAAGGTGCCGATGAAAATGCCATAAGGCAGTCGCTTAAAGGCATTTTTAAAAATACTATAGATATAAAAAACAGGGCACAACTAAATGATTCGCTCTACAAAATGCTAAACGCCGAGAACCTGGTTACCTACCTGTTTTGCTCGCTCGTGGTGGTGTTAACGCTTTTTTGCCTTGCCGGTGCGCTTATTATGCTGATACTGGACAAAAAAGAAAATATAAAAACACTGTATAACCTGGGCGCCGAAGTAACAACCCTGCGCCGTATATTTTTTATGCAGGGCACATTTATAACCGCTTTAGGCACGCTTTTCGGGTTACTGCTTGGCATTGGCATTGTAATATTACAACAGGAGCTTAACCTTATCATGATTACACCTACCATGCCCTATCCTACCGCAATAACAGTGTTTAATGTAGTTATTGTACTCGCTACCATCTTTACACTGGGTATACTGGCCTCTTATATTGCCTCAACAAGGGTAAACAAAGAATTACTTGAAAATGCTTAAAAGTATTTTCAGTTTTCATGTTTAAAGTTATCTTTGAACTTTATACCACGCAATAAACAATTAAAAAACAAGCCCTTAAATGTCAGAGCCAGGAACAACGCCAGGTGCATTAACACGCTTTTTCAGCCTGCTTAAGCAATCGCTTAGTGGCGAAAACATCGATTTTACTACCGGAAGCATCCGTCGTGCCGTGCTGCTGCTGGCCATACCCATGATGATGGAAATGATGATGGAATCGGTCTTTGCGCTGGTAGACCTGTATTTTGTGGGCCACCTTAAAAACAGCAGCTATGCTGTACAAACGGTGGGCCTTACAGAATCTGTTCTTACCATACTATATTCTGTAGCTATAGGCATAAGTATGGCCGCTACAGCAACCGTGGCGCGCCGCGTGGGCGAAAAAGATACTGTTGCTGCTGCCAGGGCAGGTATGCAGGCGGTAGTTGTTGCCATGGCAGTCAATGTGCTGCTGGCCGTACCGGGTTTTATTTTTGCTACTGATATTTTGCTGGCCATGGGCTCATCGGCTGAATCGGCTCAATATGGCACCCCTTTTATGCGCATTATGTTTTGCAGCACTTTTGCCATTATGCTGCTGTTTTTATTTAACGGAATCTTTCGAGGGGCGGGCAATGCAGCCATCGCCATGAAAAGCCTGTGGATTGCCAATATTTTTAATATTATACTTTGCCCCATATTCATAAACGGCTTTGGCCCGGTGCCCGCATTCGGGTTAACCGGTGCTGCCATTGCCACCACTATAGGGCGCAGCATGGGTGTATTGTATCAGGTATGGAATATGTTTAACGGCAAAGGCCTGTTAAAGATGGCTTTTGCGTATCTTAAGCCTGATGTGGAACAAATAAAAGCTGTAATAAAAATAGCTGCGCCGGGTGTACTGCAGTTTGTAATAGCCTCGTGCAGCTGGATATTTTTAGCGGAACTTGTTGCCGAAACCGGAAAAGATGAAGGCTCTGCCGGATACCAGAGTGCGTTGCGCATTATGATGTTCTTTATGCTGCCCGCATGGGGTCTTGCAGGGGCAGCGGCTACGCTTGTAGGGCAAAATCTGGGCGCTAAAGAAGAGTCGCGCGCGGAGCGGTCGGTATGGGTTACGGTAAAATTCAGCATAGGTTATATGGTAACTATTATGGCCATTACCCAACTGGCGGCTAAACAAATGATGTGGTTTTTTACTAATGACCCGGCTGTGCATCATATTGCCGTTAAGGCCATACGCATCATGAGCCTGGGGTTTGTGTTTTATGGCATAGGCATGGTTATGCTCAATGCTTTTAACGGCAGCGGCGATACTAAAACACCTACATGGGTCAACTTTTTTGGGTTCTGGCTCTTCCAGGTACCTATGGCCTACTTGCTGGTAAAAGTGTTTAAGCTTGGCCCTACTGGCGTGTTTATTGCCATTCCGGTGGCAGAGACGTGCATGAGCATTGCCAGCTTTATGCTTTTCAGGAGGGGCAAATGGAAGAAGACGGTAGTTTGATTTTTAGCCCCTGGCTGAAGCCAGGGGCAAGTAATGAAACTAAGGGATAAAGATGAGAGTTTAACATAAGATGGCGCCTTGATTTACATCTTTACTCAAACGTTATATTTAACGTTGTAAAAATTCATTTTTCCTCAAAAAATGGGTCTTAAAATTAAATTTTTACGATATTTGTTTTATGAACACCCCATGGATCGGTTTATTAGGACATTTAAAATTCCTCATTAAGAGAAATCCGGAATGAGCAGGGCATTTTGTGCTGTAACCATTCGTTAAATAAATTCCACAACATATGCCTATATATCATAAACTCGGCAATATTCCGCAAAAGCGCCATACGCAGTTTGAAAAACCCACGGGTGGGCTGTATTATGAGCAGCTTTTTGGCACAGAGGGTTTCCACGGCCATTCTTCGTTGCTTTACCACGTGCACCGGCCCACCCAGGTTAAGGAAATCATCAAATCTTATTCGGTTGAGCCTAAGATTGCCATCGATAAAAATATAAAATCCCTTTTATTAAAGGGCTTTGAGCTTAAGCCACAGGCTGATTTTTTAGACAGCCGCACCGCCATGCTGGTTAACCGCGACTGCGTTATAGGGCTTGCTGCCCCACAACAATCGCTGCGTAGTTATTTTTACAAGAACGCCGACGCCGATGAGATGATATTCATCCACAAAGGTACCGGCACACTGCGCACTTTTATGGGCAACATACCGTTTGAATATGGCGATTACCTCATCATTCCGCGCGGCATGATTTACCAGATAGATTTTGACACCGCCGAAAACCGCCTGTTTTATGTAGAATCTATTGCACCAATCTATACGCCCAAGCGTTACAAAAACGGCAGTGGCCAGCTGCTGGAGCATTCGCCGTTTTGCGAGCGCGACTTTAAGCTGCCTACGCAAATTGAGACGCACGACGAGAAGGGTGACTTTATTGTCAAGATAAAAAAAGAAGGCATGATGCATGAGGTGGTTTATGCTACACATCCTTTTGACGTAATTGGGTATGACGGGTATAACTTTCCGTATGCATTCAGCATCCATAACTTTGAGCCCATAACCGGCCGTGTGCACCAGCCGCCCCCGGTACACCAAACGTTTGAAACATCTACATTTGTGGTGTGCTCGTTTTGCCCAAGGCTGTATGACTATCATCCTAAAGCAATACCGGCGCCCTATAACCACAGCAATATAGACAGTGACGAGGTGCTGTATTATGTTGACGGCGATTTTATGAGCCGCAACAACATAGAGCAGGGCCACATTACACTACACCCTAAGGGCATTCCGCACGGGCCGGCGCCCGGCGCTATGGAGCGCAGCATAGGCAAAACTGTAACAGAGGAACTCGCGGTAATGGTAGATACCTTCCGCCCGCTTATGGTAACGGAAGCAGCTATGGGTATTGACGATGGCAAGTATTATAAGAGCTGGGTGGAGTAGTTCTTTCGTCTTGAAACAAAAGACCAAAAGTTCAAGGCGCTAGCTTCAATCAGACGGATAAGCCGTTTGAGTGAAACTCATTCCTTCCTGAGAGGAGTTAAGGGTGTTTCAGAAGAAGATTGATAATTTAAATAAAACATACGTTCTTACCAATTACTTAATTAAGAACTAAGTGAAGTGGGGTAAAAGGGCTAAAACAACATACAACAATGAGCAACGAAATTAAAAGTGTAGAATACGGCCTTGAAAAAATATTTGAGGGCGCGCAGGATTTTCTTCCATTACTTGGAACCGATTATGTAGAATTTATTGTAGGCAACGCCAAGCAGGCTGCCCACTATTATAAAACAGCGTTTGGCTACCAGAGCGTTGCCTATGCAGGCCTTGAAACAGGACTACGCGACCGCGCCAGCTATGTTGTAAAACAAGACAAGATTCGTTTTGTATTTACTACGCCACTTACGGCAGATAGCCCGCTTAACGACCACCTTGTTAAACATGGCGATGCGGTTAAAATTGTGGCCCTTTGGGTAGACGATGCCCGTAAATCGTTTGAAGAAACAACAAAACGCGGTGCCAGGCCTTATATGGAACCTACCGTTGAAACAGACGAGTTTGGCGAAGTGGTACGGGCAGGCATATATACCTATGGCGAAACCGTGCACATGTTTGTAGAGCGTAAAAGCTATACAGGCGCATTTCTTCCGGGCTACCGCGAATGGAAAAGCGACTATAACCCCGCCCCTACCGGCCTTAAGTATGTAGACCACATGGTGGGCAACGTGGGCTGGAATGAAATGAATACCTGGGTTAAATGGTATGAGGATGTAATGGGTTTTGTAAACTTTTTATCTTTTGATGACAAGCAGATCAATACCGAATACAGCGCGCTTATGAGCAAGGTAATGAGCAACGGCAACGGCAGGATCAAATTTCCTATTAATGAGCCGGCAGAAGGCGTTAAGAGATCGCAGATTGAAGAGTACCTTGATTTTTACGGAGGCCCGGGTGTACAGCACATTGCTATTGCAACAGATGATATTGTAAAAACAGTGAGCGACCTAAAGAGCCGCGGCGTAGAGTTTCTTTCGGCGCCACCACAGGCTTATTATGATGCGGTTCCTGAAAGGCTGGGTGCGCACCGTGACGCTTTTAAAGAAGACATAAAAGAAATACAAAAGCTGGCCATAATGGTAGACGCCGATGAGGAAGGCTACCTGCTGCAAATTTTTACAAAGCCGGTTGAAGACAGGCCTACCCTGTTTTTTGAAATTATACAGCGTATGGGCGCCCGTGGCTTTGGTGCAGGTAACTTTAAAGCCCTTTTTCAAAGCATTGAACGCGAGCAGGAATTGAGGGGAACGTTATAAATTTCTTCAAAAATTACATTTTTAATAATTTTACCATTTATCTACCTATCAATTTTGAATTATGTATGTTAAAGTGAATTTTTTACAAACAATTATTCAACAAACTACTACCTTTGCACTCGCAAAACAGAGGTTCTCATAACGCTTCTGGTTTTGTCAGGTAAATTTTCACAATTTATAGTTTTTTGGTTGGTTAATAGCATAAAAACCCGGTCATTCGTTTGACTGGGTTTTTTTGTTTTAGTATTTTTGGAACAGAAATTGCCTTAGTGTTACCATACACCAAAAAAAGAAAGAAAATACCATGAAAAAGTTACTTGCAGTTATTATGTTGTTTGCCTTTGGCGATGCGTTTTCGCAGGATGCTTTTAAGACAGGCGAATACTTTAAATTCAGGATACACTACGGCATTGTAAACGCTGGCTATGCCACACTGGAGGTAAAAGATGCCGTATACAACAACCATAAGGCGTTTCACGTGGTGGGTAAAGGAGTTACTACCGGCATGACAAAATTGTTCTTTAAGGTAAATGACCTTTATGAAAGCTATTTTGATAAAGAAACAGGCAAGCCTTATCAGTTTGTGCGAAAAATAAACGAAGGAGGCTATACTAAAAACCAGGAAGGCTTTTTTGACCAGGCTAAAAACACAGTTTTAGTAAAAGATTACAAGAACAAAACCCAAAAAACCATCTCGGTTACAGAGAATGTGCAGGATATTGTATCAACCTTTTATTACCTGAGGAACAATCCGCAAATAGGCAAGATGAAGGTGGGCGAGGCTATTACCATAGACATGTTTTTTGATGACGAGGTTACCAAGTTTAAGCTTAAATTTTTAGGCAAAGAAGACCTTAGTACGGAATTTGGCACTGTTTCTACACTAAAATTTCGCCCCTTGGTGCAGTCAGGCCGTGTGTTTAAAGAAGAAGAAAGCTTAACCGTTTGGATATCAGACGATGCTAACAGAATACCCTTAAGGATAAAAGCAAGCCTTGCCGTAGGATCTTTAAAGGCCGACCTTGAAGAATACAAAGGTCTTGCCCATCCTTTTAAAGTAAAAAAATAAAGAAATTAGATGGAGATTGCATCCCCAATAGCTGAGAAGCTGGAAGCGCTTGAAAAAAAATTCAGTGCCATAAACCAAAAAACCGAAACACACCTGGAAGGGCTGCTATGGTCTAAGCCCATTACCTACTGGGACTATATTAATACGGATGCCCTGCTTAACCTGCAGATACAGCGCACCACCCTGCCCGACGAAATGGTGTTTATTATGTACCACCAGATCAACGAACTGCTTTTTAAAATGATTTTGTGGGAAGTAGACCAACTATGCCATACTGACAGCCCTGCCACTGATTATTTTACTGAAAAACTTAGGCGTATAAGCCGCTATTTTGACATGCTTACCACATCGTTTGATATTATGGGCGATGGCATGGCGGTAGATCAGTATATGAAGTTTAGAAATACCTTAACCCCGGCCAGCGGTTTTCAGAGCGCACAATACAGGCTTATTGAATTTGCAAGCACAGATCTTATTAATCTTATAGATTACCGCTTCCGTGCCAGCATAGACCGCAATACCCCTTATGAGCATGCGCTGGAACACCTGTATTGGCAGGCTGCCGGAAAAGATTACCGTACCGGCGAAAAAAGCTACCTGCTTGCAGAATTTGAACGCAAGTATAAAGGAGAATTTTTGCGTTATATGGAAGAGTACAACACCATAAACATCTGGCAAAAATTCAGACAGCTGCCCGCAGAAAGCCAGGCTAATCCTGATCTTGTTGCTGCCATGCGCCATTATGATTATACCGTAAACGTTACCTGGGTTATGCAGCACCTTAACACTGCAAAAAAATACATAGAAAGCGCTAATGGCCCCCAGGAGGCAACAGGAGGCAGCGACTGGAAAAAATATATGCACCCCAAATACCAGAGAAGGATATTTTTCCCCGAACTTTGGAGCGAAGAAGAATTGCGCAACTGGGGCGAAAATGCATAACCGAATAAAACAGACACATTGAGATATACTGCATTCATATTACTTATACTTTTTTCCCTCACTGCCTGCAAACAAGAGCCTAAAGACAACAAAACGCAAAAAGCCGCCCCGGTAAAAAAAGTGCCGGTAGAAAAACGTTTTGGTTTTGTAATGAATGATTTTAAGGTAGTTAATGATACTATTGAAAGCGGCGACACCTTTGGCAAACTGTTAGGAGATGAAGGCTATAATGCAGCACAGATACACAATATTACCGAGAGTATAAAAGACACTTTTGACCTTAGGGATATACGCGTAGGCAAGCCCTTTACCTTACTAAAAGACAAAAAAGCCCCTAACGGGCTTAAACTGTTTATATATGAGGCTGATAACATAAGCTATTATGTTATAGACCTGCGGGACAGCATTGCAAAAGTTACTAAAACAGTTAAGCCAATTACCATAAAGCGCCGCACCATTGTGGCCGAAATTGAAGGATCACTGGCAGAAACCCTGGGCAAAGCAGGTGCAACCCCCGCGCTCGTACAGGAACTGGCCGATATATATGCCTGGAGCATTGACTTCTTTAAAATACAAAAAGGCGATAAGTTTGCCGTTACCGTAAACGAAAAATATATTGACGGCACTACCTATGCAGGCGTAGAGAGCATTGAGGCCTCCTATTTTGAATATAAGGGTAAAAAAATATACGCTTTTCCGTTTAAACAAAACCCGGATGCTAAAAAGTTTGATTATTTTGATGAGGAGGGCAAGGTGCTAAAAAGCATGTTCTTAAAAGCACCGCTAAAATTTAGCCACATTACGTCGCGGTTTTCGCCAAAGCGTTTTCATCCTGTTCAAATGCGCTGGAAAGCCCACAATGGTACTGATTATGCGGCCCCAACGGGCACCCCCATAATGAGTACTGCAAACGGCACTGTGGTACAGGCTGGCTATACATCGGGCAATGGTAATTTTGTAAAGGTTAAGCACAATGGTATTTATACCACCCAATACCTGCATATGAGTAAAATACTGGTGCGCAACGGACAGCATATTAGCCAGGGGCAAACCATAGGCCTGGTAGGCAGCACGGGGCTTGCTACTGGTCCGCATGTGTGCTACCGTTTCTGGAAAAACGGTGTTCAGGTAGATGCCCTTAAGCAAAGCCTGCCCAGCAGTGAACCCATGGCATCAAAAGATTTGCCACGTTATAAAGCACTTATAGCCCCGCTTAAAAAAGAACTTGACGATATATCTGACAAAAAATTCAACTCCCAATAATAAAACAAAACTGAAGAAAATGGCACTACAAAATATTAACCCCAGCGGTACTGCAGCATGGGAAGCGCTGCGCACTCACTTTGCCGATGTGCAATATACTCAAATGCAGGACCTGTTTGCAGCCGATGCGGAAAGGGCACAAAAGTTCCACATCAAATGGAATGACTTTTTGGTAGACTATTCTAAAAATATAATCGACGAAAAGACCTTAAGCCTTTTACAAGACCTGGCTAAAGAAGTTGACCTTAAAGGTGCTATAGACAGCTACTTTGGTGGCGAGGCTATAAACCGAACCGAAGGCCGTGCTGTATTGCACACCGCCCTCAGAGCGCCAGAGAGTGCCACGGTTATTGTAGACGGCGAAAATGTAATGCCCGAAGTATATGCCGTAAAAGATAAAATTAAAGACTTTACAAAAGCCATCATCGGCGGCGATAAGACCGGCTATACCGGTAAGCCATTTACCGATGTGGTTAACATAGGTATAGGCGGTAGCGACTTAGGCCCGGCTATGGTGGTAGAAGCGCTTAAATATTATAAAAACCAGCTTAACGTAAGGTTCATTTCTAACGTAGATGGCGACCACGTTATGGAAAGCCTTAAGGGACTTGACCCCGAAACTACGTTGTTTGTGATTGCCTCTAAAACTTTTACTACCCAGGAAACGCTGACGAATGCAGAGACAGCACGTGACTGGTTCCTAAAAACAGCATCTCAGGCCGATGTGGCAAAACACTTTGTAGCGGTATCTACCAACATACAGAAGGTTACGGAGTTTGGTATAGACGAGGCTAACATCTTCCCGATGTGGGACTGGGTAGGCGGACGTTTTTCATTATGGAGTGCTGTAGGCTTAACGATAGCTTTAGCCGTAGGCTTTGATAATTTTGACGATTTGCTAAAGGGCGCCAACGAGATGGACGAGCATTTCCGCACGGCAGAATTTGACCAGAACCTGCCGGTAGTGCTTGCGCTGCTGAGCATTTGGTACAACAACTTTTTTGGCGCCGAAAGTGAAGCGCTAATACCCTACACGCAATACCTGCAAAAGCTTGCCCCTTACCTGCAACAGGGCATTATGGAGAGCAACGGTAAGAGCGTGGGCCGCGACGGGAACCCGGTTAATTACCAAACAGGCACTATTATTTGGGGAGAGCCGGGCACTAACAGCCAGCACGCGTTCTTTCAATTAATACACCAGGGCACCAAGCTTATCCCAACTGATTTTATTGGATTTATTGAGCCGTTGCACGGCAATAAAGACCATCACGATAAACTGATGAGCAACTTTTTTGCCCAGACCGAGGCACTGCTTAACGGCAAAACCGAAGCTGTAGTTAAGGCTGAGTTTGACAAAGCAGGCGTTGCCACCGAGAAAGCCGCTTATTTAACGCCGTTTAAAGTGTTTGCAGGCAACAAGCCCACCAATACATTACTAATTAAAAAGCTTACACCAAAAACGCTTGGTTCGCTTGTGGCGCTATATGAGCACAAGATATTTGTACAGGGCGTTATATGGAATATCTTCAGTTATGACCAATGGGGTGTAGAGTTGGGCAAGCAATTAGCCAACTCTATATTGGGCGAAATCAATTCAGGCGATGTAAAACAGCACGATAGTTCTACTACATTCTTACTGAACGCGTTTTTAGGGAAATAAATCAAGTGATCAGTTTACAGATGAAATAAAGAACCCCGGAGTTTAGGCTTCGGGGTTTTGTTTTTTATGAAAAAATAATTTTACTCTTCCCCTTCTTCAGTAAGAGCATTCCATCCTCTTGCCTTAAGCGGGATTTTTGTATTTGCACGGGTAATAAGGTGTATGCCTTCGCTTTCCTGCGTCATGTGGCCTATTACTGTAAAATTAGGGTTGGCCTTAATTTTATCATAATCCTCCTGCTTTATGGTAAAAAGCAGCTCATAGTCTTCTCCCCCATTAATGGCTACGGTGGTAATATCAATATTAAACTCTTCGCAGGCATTAATAAGCTGCGGGTCTACCGGTATCTTCTCTTCATATAAATTACATCCCACGCCGCTGTTTTTACACAGGTGTATAATTTCTGACGAAAGCCCGTCGCTTACATCAATCATAGATGTGGGCTGTAAATCAAGCGCTTTTAAAATCTCTTTAATATCGCCGCGGGCTTCGGGCTTAAGCTGCCGCTCAATAAGGTAGCTGTAACCATCAAGGTCGGGCTGGTTTTGCGGATTAACCTGAAATACCTGCTTTTCGCGCTCTAAAACCTGAAGGCCCATGTAAGCCGCGCCCACATCTCCGGTTACCACAAGCAGGTCAGTACTGCCAGCGCCTTTGCGGTAGGTAATGTCTTCGGCATCTGCCTCGCCCAGGGCGGTAATGCTAAGTAACATTCCCTTGGTAGACGATGTTGTATCGCCACCTACAATATCTACACCATATATTTTTGCGGCCAGCTTAATGCCATCATACAGTTCGTCAAGCGCCTCAACGGGAAAACGGTTACTCACGGCAATGCCCACAGTTATCTGGGTAGGCTTTGCATTCATGGCGCAGATGTCGCTCAGGTTAACCACCACGGCTTTGTAGCCCAGGTGCTTTAGCGGCATATAGGCCAGGTCAAAATGCACGCCCTCCACAAGCAAATCGGTACTTACCACCACTTTCTTATCTTTAAAATCGAGTACGGCGGCATCATCACCAATACCCGTAAGGGTACCGGGCTGTGTAATTTCTATATTTTGGGTAAGGTGCTGTATGAGCCCGAATTCGCCCAGGCTGCTAAGACTGGTGCGTTGCTGGTTTTTGTCTTCTATCATTGGTGTCTAAAGTCGTAAAGTTTTTAAAGTCGCAAAGGTACAAAGTTTTCCTCACCCCCAGCCCCTCTCCGAAGGAGAGGGGAGCAGCTTCACTCATACACGCCATGATTTAGCGAGGCGCTTCCTATGTCATGAGAATAAAAATCTCACTCCCCCATTTCCTGCTGACATACTGTTGTCAATACGGCGGGCTACATTTGTATTACAAATCAAAAACCACAGTAGTATTATGGAAACAATCACGCAAATCATTAGTAAAGAGCAATTATTAAACCACTGGATAGGCCACCGTGCGCTGACCAAAAGGATTATTGAAAAATTTCCTGAAGAGGATTTTTTTGAATTTTCGATAGGAGGCATGCGTACATTCTCTGAAATTATATCAGAGCTGCTGGCTATGGAAGCGCCCGGCCTAAAAGCTATCACAGAACGCAGCCCCGCTCCATTTTGCCAGGAAGGATGTGTGTTTAATACTAAAGCTGAGTACCTTACCGCATGGGACAAAGCTACCGAGGCCATAGATTATTACTGGGGCGCGCTTAAGGAAGAAGACTTTAACGAAACGTTTAAACTTTTTGGGCAGTACGAATTCCCTGTTTACCAAAACATCTTTTATTTTATTGACAACGAAATTCACCACCGCGGACAGGGCTTTGTGTACCTGAGGGCACTGGGCATAGAGCCACCGTTCTTTTGGGAACGCTACTAAAAACCAACAACAAAAATCCCGACGGCTACAGGCTTTCGGGATGTTTTTTTATAAGGCGTTCGGTGTAGCTTTCCAGCAATTGCGCCACGGTATCAATAAGCTCCTGCGGCTCCAGTATGGTGGCAAAATCGGCATACATAAGGTACCACCGCGGAAACCATTCTTTTACATCACGTGCCATAAACAGCATCTCAATGCCATCATTGGTAACTTTTTCTGACACAAAGCCGTGGTAATATTTTTCGGTACTCAGGTAGCGGGCAAATTTAGGGTCTACAAGCAGGCGCACGCGGGTTGTAGGGTGGTTTTTTAACTCTTTTTTTATATAATGCTCCAGCGGTTGGTGCGCGCGCGTAAAGGGTTTGGCGGTTTCTTCAATGCCAAAGATCCTGTCCGTCCTAAACTGCCGATAATCATTGCGCAAATGACAAAAACCGATAACATACCAGTTACTGTAATCGTGAAAAACGCCTACAGGCTCTATTAACCGCGCACTCACAGTATCGGCTTCCATGGCCTGATAGTGCAGGGTAATGCAGCATTTCCCGGCAATACTTTTGAGCAATACGGCCAGGACGTTAGGTACGGGATCGGGTGCAAGGGTGTTAGTCTGCTGCATCAGCACGTTTTCTTCCATGTGCTCCAGCCAGTCTTTATCTACATTTTTAAGGATGGCCTTTATTTTAAACATGGCGCTGTTATAGCTTTCGCCCAGGGCTTTATCTGTAAATTTTTGCACCAGCTTTTCGGCGGCTATAAAACTGGCGGCTTCCTCGCGCGTAAACATTACGGGGGGCAGCCTGTAGCCATCTACCAAAGAGTATCCTGTGCCGGCTTCGCCATATAGCGGCACGCCGGAGGCCTCGAGCGAGCGTATATCGCGGTAAATGGTGCGGAGGCTCACGCCAAAACGTTCGGCCAGATCCTGCGCCCGCACGGTCTTTTTAGACTGCAGCTGGATTAGGATGGATACTATGCGGTCGAATTTTTTTGGGGTGTCGTCCATTTGGTTAGAAAGTTGAATGTTGTAAAGTTACGAAGTTTATTAAATCAGGCAGATTTTTATAAATTTACATAAGTGTCGTAATAATTGAAATGAAACTATTCTACTTATGGAAAAGAGATTCACGCTTAAAATTAATAAAGCCGTATTCAGGGACACAATTATGAATATCCAGAGCCAGGCTGATGACAATGTACATATTGCTAACGCTATCTCGGCAATGCTATTAATAGACGGCAGGGAGATACGTTACCGCAATACCGATTTATTTTATGATACATTCATGGATATCTGCCAACAGCATCATATCAATGTTGTGCCTTATGAAGAAACCCGGGATGACCGCAGTATTTATAAGGTAGTTATTGAAGTTAATGGCCTTGAATCTCACTCAATGTCCTTTAAAGGAAAAGAAAAAGATATTACTACGGCATTAGCAGCTGCATTATATAAGGTTCTGGGCACACAGGTGCAGAATAATTTATTTATAGATGATGTTAAGAATAACAGGATTTAATTAAGTCCATTTTTTAAGTCCCAAAGTGGCAGAGAAGCAAAGTAACAAAGAATGTTCTTTTGTCCTGATACAAAAGAACCAACCCCGATAGCTATTGGGGCAAAGCAACAACTTCTTATGCTACAAAATATAACCTTAGGCTAAACGATTTGAACTCGCTGCGCTCAACAGCAAATCGTTCTTAACACCTATACTTATATTTTGCTTACGCAACGAAGCAGAAGGCCTTTGAGCTTTACTCAGACGGCAACTATGCCTTAAACTTGCGGAAGGCTTGTATCATTTCATAGATACCGAAGGCGATGACTATTTTGCCGAGGATGAAGATGAACCAGCCAATTGTATCAAAAAGTCGAAAACTGATGATTTATGTAAGTCAATTCGTTCTTGTTTAGTCATATTAACTTCGATTTTACCTCACTAAAATAAATACAAAACCCGGCACATCAGCACCGGGTCTATTATCTATCATCTTTTATCTAAAGTCTTAATCGTTCAGCTTCAGCACCGCCATAAACGCTTCCTGCGGAATCTCAACGTTGCCCACCTGGCGCATACGTTTCTTACCCTTTTTCTGTTTTTCCAGTAGCTTACGCTTACGCGAAATATCACCACCGTAACACTTGGCGGTAACGTCTTTGCGGAGCGCCTTAACCGTTTCACGGCTTATAACCTTAACGCCAATAGCGGCTTGTATAGGGATATCAAACTGCTGGCGCGGTATAAGCTCTTTAAGCTTTTCGCACATTTTTTTACCAATGTTGTAGGCGTTATCTTCGTGTATCAGGGCACTCAGTGCATCTACCGGCTGCCCGTTTAGCAGTACATCAAGGCGTACAAGCTTTGAGGTACGCATGCCTATAGGCGAGTAGTCAAACGATGCATAACCTTTAGAAACCGTTTTAAGGCGGTCATAAAAGTCAAACACAATCTCGGCAAGCGGCATGTCAAAGTTAAGCTCTACGCGCTCTGTAGTTAAATAGGTCTGGTTGGTAATCAACCCGCGTTTTTCAATACAAAGGCCCATTACGTTGCCCACAAAGTCGGCCTTGGTAATAATGGTAGCTTTAATATAAGGCTCCTCTACGTGGCTTAGCTTAGACGGCTCGGGCAGGTCGCTCGGGTTATTAACAATAAACCCTTTTTCCGGTTCTTTTTTAGTGTAAGCAAGATAAGACACGTTAGGCACGGTAGTAATAACCGTCATGTCAAACTCGCGCTCCAGGCGCTCCTGGATGATTTCCATGTGCAGCATGCCCAGGAAACCACACCTAAACCCAAAGCCCAGTGCAGCCGAGCTTTCAGCGGCAAACACCAGCGATGCATCGTTAAGCTGCAGTTTCTCCATAGAGTTGCGCAGCTCTTCATAATCTTCTGTATCTACCGGGTAAATACCGGCAAATACCATAGGTTTTACATCTTCAAAACCGCTCACCATGTTCTGGGTAGGGTTCTTGGCATCGGTAAGCGTATCGCCCACCTTAACCTCTTTGGCCTCTTTAATACCGCTGATAAGGTAACCCACATCACCCGCGCTCACAATTTGCTTAGGAACCTGGTTCAGTTTTAGCGTACCTATCTCATCGGCAAAATATTCGTTGCCGGTGGCCATAAATTTAATTTTCTGGCCTTTTTTAATCGATCCGTTCTTAACGCGGAAGATAACCTCAATACCGCGGAACGGATTGTATACCGAGTCAAAAATAAGCGCCTGCAGCGGCTCCTCGGGGTCGCCCTTAGGCGCCGGGATGCGCTCTATGATAGCGGCAAGTATATCCTCTACACCCAGGCCTGTTTTACCACTTGCCGGAATAATATCTTCCAGCTTACAGCCCAAAAGGTCTACAATATCATCGCTTACCTCTTCAGGGTTAGCGCTGGGCAGGTCTATTTTATTAAGCACCGGAATAATTTCCAGGTCGTTTTCCAAGGCAAGGTACAGGTTACTGATGGTTTGCGCCTGTATGCTCTGGGCGGCGTCTACAATAAGCAGTGCGCCTTCGCACGCCGCAATAGAACGCGAAACCTCATAGCTAAAATCTACGTGGCCCGGCGTGTCTATAAGGTTCAGAATGTAATCCTCGCCCTTATATGTATATTCCATTTGTATGGCGTGGCTCTTTATAGTAATGCCGCGCTCGCGCTCCAGGTCCATATTGTCAAGCAACTGCGCCTGGCTTTCGCGTTTTGTAACCGTTTGCGTAGCATCCAGCAGGCGGTCGGCCAGGGTGCTTTTACCGTGGTCAATATGTGCTATAATGCAAAAATTCCTAATATGCTTCATCTTCTTCGTATATCATTTTTTTTGGGCGGGTCCCTCCGCAGGATGCGGGCCGGGCTTTACGCGGCGCACGGCGCCCTGCTTCAATCCCTCACGCGGGGCTTACCGGCAGTGGCATGCGCTTTAATCGGCAAATATAGTTAAAGTTAGCGAGTTGCAAAGAACGTTACTGCCAAATAAAAACAGGGCCTGTACAACTGCACAGGCCCTGTTTAAAACATACGGGATGCACCGTAATGGTATATTATACTTTAGCAGCACGGTTTTTTTTGCCCAGCACTACATAGCCCAGCGCAATGGCAAGCACTGCACCACCATAAACGGTATTGTTTATAGGGCCTTCGGCATCTACTTCGCCGTCATCTACATCGGTATCAAAACCAGTCTGCGCTATGGCTACAGGGCCACCCAGTAAAATAAATGCAAAGGCAAATACGGTGGCAATTTTTATAATAAAATGATTTACAGTTTTCATAGTTAATTTTTTACAATTAATTTTTGGGTATACACGTTTTGCCCGTTGTTAACTTCTACTAAATAGATACCTGTTGCAAGCTGCGTTAGCGGCTGTACGGCAATAGTACCGTTTTCAGCCGTTGTGGTGCTGCTCACTTTTTGGCCAAGCTGGTTGTATATGTTCACGGCCACGTTGCCAAACTGAGGTACCTGAACGCTAAACGCACCACCGTTAGACGGGTTAGGGTACAGCACTGCCGATGGATTTACCACAGTACCTGTGCCAAGCGTCTCGGTCTGGAAAACTATTTCAAAACGGTCAGCAGCAATGCTGGCAGCGTCATCTGCTACTACAGTAAAGCTGTAAAGGGTTTCAGCATTGTTTTGAAGCGGCGTAAGTGTGCCTAAAAACGCATCCTGAAGATAGGCTGTTACACCCTCTATATTGCTAACACTTACTTTGTATGTATAGCTGTTTGCACGGTATCCTGTAGTTGCCAAAGCAATGGTTTCACCTGCCTGTGGCAGCGCACGGCTCTCTAAGCTCAGGGTTGTACCTGTGTTAACCACTCCTATATTCTCGTCCTGATTAACCGGCTTAACGGCATCAAGGGCATCAAGTTCATTGCTGTAATTGCTGTTAAAGCGCACTACAAATCCGTCTGCTGCGGTACCCTGTTCTGCTAAAGACGCATCAGTGTACAGGCTTAAGGCAATTTTTGCACCCTCAGTATTTGTTGTAGTGGTTTTATAGAGGGCGGGGTTTGCATTGCTGCTGCCCGTGTGCTTGTGCGATTCTCTAAAGGTTAACAATGCACCGCCTAACGCCTGTGTTTGTACAAAAAATGCCTGGTTGGGCTGCAGGTAGTTATTAGCTACAGAGGATGGGTTTGTATTGCTGTTGTTATCTATATCTACAGTAACATAGGCGCCGCGTGTGCCAACAGTAGGATCCCAAACGTAGTAAAAGTTAGGGTTAAGGTTAGATGTACCCGAATCATTTAGTACGGCTTCCATATCTACGGCAGACTGGTAGGGGTTACCTACAAAGCTAAAGCCGCCCGCCGCAGGGTTTAGGTTGGTTACAAAAACATTGCCTACAGTAAGCACGCCTGTAGAGCGCAGGGTGGTGTTAGTAGCCGGTGCAGCGCTTGATGACTGGTTAACGGTCCTGTCGCCACGCACCAGCAATCGATAGGCATCGCCGGCATTTAATACGCCTGTGGTAGTGGTTACCGGCTGCCAGGTGGCAGTTGCATTGTTATGTGTAAATAACGAAGGGTTGTTAGTACCCGAAACGTCAAATCCGTTTGTTGCGCCACCCACTCCTGTTATATCGGTACCGTAGCCCATAGGGTCAGTTAAAGGTGAACCTTCCTGCCAGTTGCTGTTTATGGTGCCACCTGTGGTAGGCGAGCTGATAAGCCTGAATGCCCTGCGTGCGGGTATATAGCGCTCAACAGTTACGTTGCCTGCAATAACGCCGGCCGACTCTGCTACGCGCGCTGTTCCGGCCGCATTGCTTTTTAGCGTAAGGCCACCTGCGGTTTCAAACACACCAGTTTGTACCGATAGGATATCGGTTAGGTTTAGTGTGCCTGCAAGCGTTACGCTTATGGTGTTATATATGGTAAGGCTGCTTACGGTATTATTTGTAAACATACTGCCGTTAAGTACCTGCGGGGCCGTGCCTATGTACGTAACATTGCCTCCATCAACGGCATTAATTTTGCCGTTGCCGGATAATATGCCGGCTATGCGAAGGCTGCCATACCCGGCTACATTTATGGCAACACCATTTTCAATGCTGATGTTGTTACAGTTTGCTGTTCCGTTAAGCCCGTCTATTAGCGGGTAATTTCCAGATGCCACTACGGGTATCTGTACATTGGTTGTTAAAAGCGGTACCGCGTTGCCGGTCCAGTTTGCCGATTCGTTCCAGATTGTGCTCTGGTTGCCTGTCCATACACTGGTTTGTGCAAAACTGAACATTACAGCAAAAAGAGCTAAAATGCTGAAATAGTTCCGTTTAGTAGATTTCTGTCCCATACAATTATTTTTTCTTGTTTTCATGGTACAAAAGTCCTGATACATCAACTAAACCTTTCCTTAAGAGGCGTTAAAAAACAGACTCTAATAGTTAATAAAATACTAAAACATATAAAGTTTAGATAAAGTTGAGATTTTATAGTAGTTAATCAAATAATTGACATCACAAAAAAAGCGCGTGCCAATGGCACGCGCTTAAGTGGGGGAAAATCAATGCTTATCCTATCAATGTACAGAGCGGGGGCTGCCCGTATACAGAATATGAATTAATTAATAAATAAGTTTTTTGCTTACTTTGCCGCCGGTAGTAATTACTTCTACAATTATTACCTGCTGCTGTATATTAAGGTCTGCTATAATAGTTTCGTTAGCGTTTACATTTTCTTTGGCATATAACTTCCTGCCGCGGATGTCATAAATGTTAACTGCTTTCATTTCAAGCGAACCTGATACGATGTTAATGCTGTTGCTGCCCTCTTTTTTATACACCAATACATTGTTTAGCGCAAGTTCTGGCGTAGCCGCATCAAGGGTTTGTGGCGCATATATTACCTCAAGCCTGTTGTTAAATGTACCTGCCTCTGTAGTAAATGTATACGGCTGGTCTTTAAGGCTTTGTATTACACCTAAAAGGTTATCCTTTACAAAAACATCCTGGCTGGTGTTAAATACACCATCTTTATCGGCAAGGCTAACAGAATATTGTCCTGCAACTGTTGCCTGGAAGCCCATGGCTACAACATCAGTATTTGTAAATTGCGGCCTGGTTTGTATACCAAAATTGTCTGCTTCGTGCCTTGAGTAAAACCTGAGTATGCCTGTTTCGGCAATGTCAAGCCCATCATAACCATAATCTACATCAAGTGTGCCATTCTCGCTATAGGCTATAAGCGTCTGGCTATAAGACCCTGCTGTATTATTAAGGTTTAACCATACACGCGACACGGGCGCACCCTGAAGCGTTTTAAAGAAGGGCTGTCCTGCAGGCACAGCCGCACGGCGCATGCTGTTTTTAAACACGGCGTTGCCCGGTGCATTTGCCGCAAGGCTTACAAGGAAACCCTGCCCAGGAGATAAAATCCAGTCAGCAACCGGTACATTGCCACCGTTAAAGTAAACTGCCTGCTCCTGGCCGCCGCTTGTTTCCTGGTTTGCTACATTATTTGCAACAAAGCCACTAAGGGTAATTTTAGCATAGCTGCTTACCGAAGAGTCGTTTTTCTTTCTCCAGAAGTATAACGCCGACCCAGATTTAAGCCTTAGCATGTTATCAGCATCCTGAAAAAATGCCTGTATGCTTACCGGCGAAGGGTAAGGGTTGCCCACACCTGTAAAGTGGCCCGCCTGGCTGTAACCGTTTTGCAAAAGTGCCGGCTCTATATTGCCGTTGTTAGGCACACCTGTAAAGCTGCCCGCAAAGGCATAAGGCGTAGTGCCAAATGCGTAGGCGTTGCTGTTTATACCGGCACCATCCATCCAGTTTGGCATGCGTATAAGAACGCTTTGGCCCGGCTTGAATGAACTTGCAGGATTTACCTCAAAATACTGCTCAAGGTTTGTGTTTCCGCTGTTTAACGTTGCGTTACCATACCTGTACTCATAAAAACGCGGCACAAGGGTGTTAGGCGAAAACGCAAGCACGTTTTGGTTTTGCACCGGTGATGACCAAAATGTATAATCAAGCCTGTACAATGGGTTACTGTTGCGTTTTACCGTAATGTTACCTGTATTTGCAACAGCACTATCCTGCAATAAAGCGCCATTATTATTAACAAGCAAGGTAGCACCCGTTTCTACATTAACTGCGTTTGCAACACGTAGTGTACCTCCCGCAAGCACGGTTAAAGATGCATCTGCCTCTACGGTAACTGTTTTTGCAAGGCCTGTTATTCCAAAAACCGATGGCTGGTTAGCAGCGCCCGCAGGTATAATAACATTAATAGTTATGGTTGGTACTATGTTGCATGACCAGTTGCCGGGAAGGCTCCAGTCTGTATTTACGGTACCGGTCCATATATAGAAATTATTAACATTAACAGCAGAAACAGGTGAAAATGCCTGGCCGCAGTTACTGCTTATCTTTGCCCTGTAAAACCTTGCGGTAGCGCCCGCATCGGCAATATAAAGCGTTGGGGCAGTGGCCGTAGTAGTTTCGCTTGTAGGTATATCTGTATAAGTACCGTTTGAAGACGTAGCCCTTTGCCACTGGATTGATGTACCGGCATATTCTGAAACAGTTACTGTGGCATATCCGTGCGGGCAAACTGACTGGCTAGGTGAAATTTCGCCACCCACTGCACCGCTTACTACACTGAAAGTAATAGGGTTTGAAGCTACCTCTGCCGAAGCGCAAGATAATCCTGCCGGCTTAGATTTAGCATAATAGTAAAAGGTACCGGCTGTAGCAACAGGAGGGTTATATGTAGTAGCCGTTTGGCCAGCTATAAGTGTACCGCCTGTATTACTGTTGGTTGTATTGCTGTACCACTGATAAGTAGGTGTGTTGCCCAGTGAGCTTACCTCAATGGTGGCTGTGGTGTTTATACATGTGGCCACATCTGCTCCGGCAGTTATTACCGTATTAAGGTATGCCGTATTAGATAGTGCGGCACCCGCAGCATTTGTTATAAGGCACCTGTAAGCACCTGCATCTGCAGTGTTTATAGGAGATATGGTTAGGGTAGCGCTATTAACTCCGCTTATGTTACCGCCATTTACAAGGGGCACACCGTTTTTTTCCCACTGAAACTCAGGATTTTCGGTACCTGAAGAAGTAGAGGCAACTGTAACGCTAAATGTAGCTACACCGCCCGGGCAAATGGCCTGGCTTACAGGCTGGCCCGTAATTTCCGGAGCAGGTATAAAAAAGCGGTTCCTGTTATAGGCCATAAAGGCAGGGTCGCTGGTGCCGCTTGGCATTACTTTAAATTGTTTTGCAAGCGAGGCATTAGAGGTAGAGATACCAAAATCGCTTATTTTGTAAGCCACCATCCTGATGTCGCGTGTATTTGCGCCAATGATAAGTGATCCGTTTACTTGTGCTGTGTTTAGAGGCTGGCCTGCGGGCAGCGTAAAGAAATCGCTTTTATAACGGCCTATTACCGGCACGCCCGATGTGCTAAAGGCAACCTGAACCGGGTGGCCCACAATGTTACCTGCCGTATCTGTAAATGAATATACAGAGAATGAACCATCTGTAGGTTCTGCAACCTGCGATACAATGATATCCGGCACACCATCGGCAACGCCATCGGCTACAATGTTTGTAGCTTCAAACGTAAGTACAGATACTGCAGGAAGGTTTGTAACGCCCGTACCAATGTTAAGACCACGTGTACCGTCAATAAGCACATCTCGCACCGAAAGACCCGCTACGTTTGGCGCTGTAGGCACCTGCGTAGTAGCGCTGCCGTCTATCCTGCTGCCAAGCACAATAAGATTGGGGCCGGTACTTGGCACCGCACCCTGAATAGTTTTTATAGGGAGCGCCCTGAAGTTACCGGTTATGTAGCCTGTACCCGTACCTGTTGTACCGGCTGTAGTATAACCTGCCGCGTTAAGTACACTTGTAATATTAGACTCATTACCTGTACTATACAGCTTGCCGCCATACCTAAAGCCCATAACACTATGCGAACCATCGGGCTGCTGCGATGCAACACTGCTTGCCGAAGTAGATTTCCAGTAGGTAGTGCTTCCGTTGTTCCAGTTGGTAACCACCTCTGTAATATTTGATGTACTTGCATAGCTAAACGGCGCAACGTAGGTATATGCCTGCGGAGCTGAATACAGCGCACCATTAAAAACCCTGAAAGTTAAAGGCGTGCTGGCTGTGTTTGCCGCCAATACATCCGGAAGGATAACCCTAAGTTCTGTAGGTGAAATAACGGTAACTGAAGTACCCAGTTTATACAGGGTTGTACCTGCAGTTGCAGCATTATCGGTTGTGGTGTAAAACCGCACTGTTGATGATGCTGTAAAACCCGTACCGATAACGGTAATACTCGATCTTTGCGTAACCACCTGCGGGCTTACGCTTGTTACAGTCTGCGCATAGGCAGCTGCCTGAATTAAAAACAGCCATAGCATAAGCTGTTTTGTTAAAAAAGTAGTTTTTCGAACCCTCATAATTATTTATATTAAGACTATTGTACAAACTAAAAATGTTAAACATACTGTGATTCACTAAAAAAAATCGCGTAAAAATTCAACAATAATTACAGCCTGATTTGTCTTAACAAAAAATTAACAATTTAACTCCTGCAAATCTATTCCATTAGCTTTAAACATTTTACAATGCTAATACTAATTGCTTATTAGCTTATAAAGAATACCTATAGCAGTTATCAATATATTTACGGTTTTTAACTACGCAAAATTAAACGACGGGGTTTCAATAAAAGACGAAAATTCTTCTAAAATTTAATTATTATTAATCAGTTAAAAAATAGATGCAACTCATGAGGATATGTTAAAGTTTTAAGTTTAAAAAAATGATATTTATAAAAAATAGCTGTAGCAATTCTATCTCATTCATAAATTGAATAAAACAATTTATAAGAAAAATCTCTCTTTTGTGTTGGGCGACGAAAATTGTACAACTTTGTTCCTGTTTTACCGTGCATCTGACCTCAGATACTAAAAACAAAATTTGTAGGATAATCTAACTTATATGATCTTTAAATTCTAAACTATCAATATGTTAGGAACACATATTTTCAAAAAAGACGCTGGTGCCTTTAACTTTCGATTTTTTTCGCGAGATACTGAAGGACAAATGTCATGCAAGGACTATATATAAAAAAGATAGCCGGGGGCGGGCTATCTGGATATGGTATATTTGGGGGCTTACCATGTATTGAGCAATTTTGGGGGCAGTAGGGGCTTTATGATCATTTGGTATGCTGGGGGCAAAACCTAAACGTTGTTTCATTTCTACACTGCAAACATACTGCGGGTTTCCTTAACAAATTCTTAACGTTTATATTTAAAACCTATACGTACATCTATTTTATCTATAGCAGCAGAAACTGTGTTTAAGGCCTGTAGCTAAAAAGTTGTATTTTTGCACAAAATGAAGAAGATGGTTAAGATAGGAAACATAGAGTTACCGGAGTTCCCGCTTTTGCTGGCACCTATGGAAGATGTGAGCGACCCGCCCTTTCGCCGCCTCTGCAAAACGCATGGCGCCGACCTTATGTACAGCGAATTTATAAGCAGCGAAGGGCTCATTCGCGATGCCATGAAGAGCCGCCAGAAACTTGATATTTTTGATTATGAGCGCCCCGTGGGCATACAGATATTTGGCGGTGATGAAGAAGCCATGGCGCTCTCGGCTAAAATTGTTGAAGCTGTAAACCCTGATATTGTAGACATTAACTTTGGCTGCCCCGTTAAAAAAGTAGTCTGCAAGGGTGCCGGTGCCGGAGTGTTAAAAGATATTGACCTTATGGTGCGCCTTACCCGTGCTGTGGTCAACAGCACACACCTGCCGGTTACCGTTAAAACGCGCCTGGGCTGGGATGAGAACTCAATTAATATTGATGAAGTGGCCGAACGCCTGCAGGATGTGGGCATAAAGGCCCTGACCATACATGGCCGCACCCGTGCCCAGATGTACAAGGGCGAAGCCGACTGGAGCCATATTGCCCGTGTAAAAAATAATCCGCGCATTACCATTCCCATCTTTGGCAATGGCGATATAGACAGCCCCGAAAAGGCATTGGAATATAAAAACAAATATGGTGTTGACGGCCTTATGATAGGCCGGGCCGCCATAGGCTACCCATGGATATTTAACGAGATAAAGCACTATTTTAATACGGGTACACACCTGCCCGCCCCTACGCTGGAAGACCGTGTAGCCGCCGCCCGCAACCACCTGCAATGGGCTATTGAATGGAAGGGAGAACGCGTAGGCGTGTTTGAAACCCGCCGCCATTACACCAACTATTTTAAAGGGATACCTAATTTTAAGGAATACCGCCAAAAGATGGTTACCCATGATGCCGCAGCAGATGTGTATGCCGTACTGGACGATGTGCTGCAGATATTTGGCGCAGGCCAGCCGGTTTAATTATATTTCCTGTAACATTTTACCATAAACCCGCACCTATAGTATTATACTAAAACTACGGTGATGAACAATATATCAAGAAGGACATTTGTAAACAAATTCAGTATTGGGGTTGGGTCGGCGGCTGTACTACAGGCATTGCCATCCTTTATGGTTCCTCAAAATGAATTGCTGCCCCCGTATACCGGCAAAAAAATAAATATAGCTATTTGCGGTTTGGGCAATTATGCCGAAGCCATTGCTTACGGACTGCAAAGCACCCAATACTGCACCCTGGCAGGCATAGTAACCGGCACACCGGCTAAAGCCCAAAAATGGAAAACCCAGTACAACATACCTGACAAAAATATTTACAACTATACCAATTTTGATAAGATACTGAGCAATAAAGATATTGACCTGGTGTATATAACCCTGCCAAACGGCCTGCATAAAGAGTTTACTATACGCGCCGCTAAGGCCGGTAAACATGTTATTACCGAGAAGCCTATGGCAATAACCCCACAGGACTGCAAAGAGATGATAAAAGCCTGTAACGATGCCGGTGTGCAGCTGGCTATTGGCTACCGCCTGCATTATGAGCCAACGCATTTAGAACTTAAAAGGCTGGGGCAGGACAAAGTTTTTGGGCAGGTAAGGTATATAGAGGCCGGCCTGGGCTATAAAACCTATGATACTACAAAACCTGCAGAAAGCATTAACTATGAAGATCCTGCCGAATGGAGGCATAACAAAAAACTATCTGGCGGTGGCCCGCTAATGGATCTGGGCATTTACTGCATACAGGCCAGCCGCTATGTTTTAGGGCTGGAACCTATTGCTGTTACTGCACAGTTTGGCCCCATAAACGACCCTAAGCGTTTTGCACAGGTAGAAGAAAGTATTTCGTGGCAAATGGAATTTGCGGGTGGGGCAGTTGCTAACTGCAACACATCGGTAGGGTATAATATAGACAGGTTTTATGCCTCTGCAGACGAAGGTTCTTTTGAGCTGAGCCCTGCCCTTAGTTATGGCCCTTTTAAAGGTAAGACATCTGCCGGCGATATAAACTTACCGGTAATAAACCAGCAGCAAACGCAGCTTGATGCTATTTGTAGTTTGATAATTGAAAACAAACCATTGCCAAAACACATTACCGGCGAAGAGGGATTAAAAGACATGACGGTAATAGCTGCCATTTATGAGGCCGCTAAAACCGGCAAGAAAGTTATATTGTAAATTAGCATGACGATTATTACTAAAAAATCCCGCAGGTGCGGGATTTTTTTATGCTATAAACTTATTTTCTGCCCTGCATCTTTGCAAGCAGCTTAAGAATTTCGAGATACATCCATATCAAGGTTATCATGAGCCCCATGGCACTAAACCATTCCATATACTTAGGCAAATTTCGCTCTGCGCCCTGCTCAATATCATCAAAATCAAGAAACAGCCTCATGGCCGCAATTACAACAACAAAAACGCTGAAACCAATACTATATATTGATGTGCCGTAAAAAAACATAGTAAACCCAAAGAACGACAATATAAAACCTGCCATGTATAGAGTAAAGATTGCCATCATAGAAGCCATTACCACGCTACGGAATTGCTGTGTTACTTTTATAACACCAAACTTGTAAAGCGCAAGGCATACACCAAAAGTTACCAGCGTACCTGCTACGGCCTGTAGTACAATACCGGGCCATTTAAGGTTAAAATACCACGAAATGCCGCCTATAAACACACCTTCAAAAAGCGCATATGCCGGAGCTGTATAGCGAGAAGATTTAGGGCTAAAAACAGAGACAATCACTAACACAGTACCAATTATGGCTCCGGCAATAGCCGGAACAAGTGGGTTAATACCTATGTATGGCATATACCACGCAGTAGCTGCGCCAATAAGCAGCACCATAAAGAGTATTGCTGTTTTATTAACTGCTCCGCGCACCGTCATGGTGTTGTTATAGTCGATTATTTCAACCGGGCGGCCATCTGCCCTGTAAAGGGTGGTTTCGCCTTCAGAAAACGCTTTGTTCCTAAAAAAAGGATTGTTTGATTTTTGGTCCATTTTTGCTATTGGTTTAAAAGTCAAATATAAATGTTTGTTGTGTAAAAAGCAAAAAGCATACCTGTTGCTACATAAAGAAATAAAAAAAAAGGGAAAACGATTGTTTTCCCTTTTTTTGCCCCCAAAAATACCGTAAAATTTTTATTTTACTAATGCTATTTTATGCTGCAAACATACGGCAGTTGTATAATGCGGCAAAATGAATTAGTTGAACTACATCTAAAAAACGATGAACTACATCTTTGCGAAGGTATTTAACATTTTGTTAACAAAAATTGCATCTGTTAGTTATCTTATAAATATCAAAATTAAAACAGGGCTGCAAAATTGTAATTATACACTAAGACTGTAGCATAAAGCGGAAAGACAAAAGATAAGATAGCTGATTTTTAACTATCCTTTATTTTTTTAAGCGATGTCTTGATGCCTTTTATTAAAGATGAGCTAAAGCCCTCATGCTCCATCTCGTTTAAACCTACTATGGTACACCCCTGCGGGGTGGTTACCTTATCAATAAGCTGCTCCGGGTGCGCCTGCTGCTTTAACAGCATCTCGGTGGCACCAAGTGTGGTTTGGGCGGCAATGGCCAGGGCAGTCTTTGCATCAAAGCCTATCTCTATACCGGCCTGCATGCTGGCGCGAATGTAGCGCAGGGCAAAGGCAGTGCCGCAGGCGCCAAGCACGGTGGCGGCATCCATAAGTTTTTCTTCTATAATAACGGCGGTGCCCACTTTATCAAACAATTCAAAAATAGCCTGTGTTTTAGGCATATCTGCCGGTGCAGCAGAGATACACGTAGCCGATGCGCCAAATTCTACCGCAATATTGGGCATAATGCGCACTACGGTATTGGTACCTCCTACCCTGCTGTTAAGGTGCTCCAGCGTTACCCCGCTTACCGCCGATGCTATTACCTTACCACTAAGGTGGGGCAGTATTTCATTGAGTACGGCATCTGCCTGCCAGGGCTTTATGGCCAGCATAACAATATCGGCAACAGAGATGCCCGCCGTGTTATCTGCTGATATGGTTATGCCCCGTTGTGCCAGGTGCTGTATAAGGTTTGTATTGCGGCGGGTCAGCGTTATGCTGTTGCCCTGTGTAAATTGCGAGAACCCTATGGCCATGGCCGCGCCCAGGTTGCCCCCGCCTATTATGTGGATGTTCATGATTGGCTACTGATTATTTATTAAAGATAGTGGTTTAGGCTTATAATACCCTTTAAAAACGTTTCTTACACCCGTACCACTCCGCGGAAACCGCGTGCTGCGTAATAGCTTTCGGCGCCGTTATGGTATATAAATACCGTACCGTAGCGGTAATCGGCAAAAAGGGCGCCGCCCAGCTTTCTTATGGCAGCAGGCGTTTGTATCCAGCTGGAGGTCTTTGCGTCAAAAGTGCCCAACTGCTGCAGGTGGCGGTACTGGTCTTCGGTTAACAGCTCAATACCCATTTCGGCAGCCATGCCGGTGGCGCTTCCTTTAGGCTTGTTTTCTTTCCTGGCATCCAGTGCCTGGGGGTCGAAGCACAGGCTGCGGCGGCCTTTGGGGCTCTCCGGAGCGCAGTCAAAAAACAGGTATTCGCCGGTGGCTTCGTCCACACCCACCACATCGGGCTCGCCTTCGGTTTCTTCCATTTGGTCAAGCGCCCACAGTTTTTCGGGGTTTGCCTGAAGGCGCGCCTGTACATCTTCCCAGGCTATGCCTTCATGGCGTTTCATGTTCTTTTCAAAACGGATTTGGAGCACGTTTAGCAGTGCGGTAGCCTGATCTGGCGGGAGTTGGTTTTTAGCCATAAGGATTAGTGTTTGGATGTATAAATATAGGGAATTTGGCATTGCGCCCAACTTGTAGTCCTCACCCCCACCCTTCTCCAAAGGAGAGGGGCGCAGCTTCACTCTTATGCGCTTATCTTTAGTGAAGTGTCCTGTGTCCGCACGAAGTGTGCATAATAAAGCTGCCTAATATATAGTGCTCTTAGAGACTAAAGTTGAAAATCAATCAGCTTATACTGTATGTTCATATCGGGATGGTCATGGTCGCGGAACTGGATGAGGCTGGAGCCATTTTCTTTATCGAGAAAAAACCGGACAAACATTTTTTTAAGCGGTTTAAAATCAACACTTATGCTTTCGACTATTTTTTTTGACCGGATATTATACAGGTGCAGGTTGTTTGTTGCGCCTTTATCCATAACAATGATAGTATCAGGCACCGGAGATATGCCCCAGTTGTATATGTCTCTTATATCATTTTTCAGCAGCTTGCTGAGCAGAAAGGTTTCGCCTGTTTCAAGGTCGTGACAAATGGTATCGTCTATGCCAAATTTCGAATAGTAGGCCATGTTAAACGAATAAAAATGCCCTGCCTGGTAGTACCTGCCTTTCCCTGTAAGGTGCTTCTCCTTGCCTGTTGTTAGGTCTACCGCCACCACAGCCTGCTCGTCAGGTTTTTTTAACGAGAACCACTTTACCAAAATGAGCTTGTTGTATTTTTCAGAAAGTAGATTACCCGATGAATCTCCGCCATAGGTGGTGCCACTCCATATTTCGCGGCCGTTTTGAGAAACGCCTACGCCGATGTAAGCGGGCCCGAACGGAATCTCGCCCATATAAGAGCCGGTAACGGTATAGGCGCCGTCTGACACCGTGTTATTATCTAACGAATAGGGGCTTTGCCTTATAATGGAGCGGATATAATCCGGGTTTGTGATATCTTTTATGAGCATGGGATTGTTGTTAGATGGCTAAAGTTAGGGATTTTGGCCTCACCCCCAACCCCTCTCCAAAGGAGAGGGGGGCGAGCTTCACTCTGGCGAATCGGTATATGCTGGCGCAAGCGTTACACTCGTGTTTTAGTTTATTTAGTGGGCACGAGCAAGATGCTCGCGCCAGCGGGGAGAAAACTTTATAGTGCAAAAGTGGCAGAATTTATTAAATGAATTTTTTTAATATTTCAGCGGCTATTTGATCGAGCTCTTCTTCGGTTTCCGATGGTTTAGGGTGTAAAGCGATCCTATATATTTCACTCTTAATTTTTTCTCCCGGTAACTTTCCTGAATTATTTATTAAGCGCAGTATATAGTATTTCCATATCTCATCATTAGTGGTAAGAATTTGGATAAGTTCATTCTCAATCTCATGTATTCTGGGTTCAAAATAAACTTGAATTTTATTGCTTATGGGCCAATTACCGTCCTGCAACCATTCCAATAACCGGGGTACTATAACCCGTATTTCATCAACACTAAAGGTGTTTAACTCATCAATGTGGGAATCATCAAATTTATCTTTAGGAGTAAGATGTGTGTAGTCTTTCATTGTGAATGTATTAAACGCCCGGTCTGTGCGATGCCGGCGTGAGAGGAATCACTCCTCATTATTTGTCTTTAGATTTTTACGCGTTGCTTTAACCTCCTTTTTTATAGAAGATTTGCTGCCGAGCTTTGATAAATCAGAATCGGGTCAGCAGATTGCTCATCAAGTTCATTTTAGTAGACCTTTTAAGTCTTTATAGGTAGTATCGATACTTTTGGACATATACTCAGAATAATTTATTATAAAAATAGTCATTTTCACAATGGATAAAAACAAAAAACGCCCCATCAGGGGCGTTCAATTATAATTATAAGATTTACATCTTCTGCAGCCAGTTCCTAACCGAAACCTCGTTGTTGATGATGCCACGCAGGTCGGCGATGGCAACGCGGTCCTGCGCCATGGTATCGCGGTGGCGAATGGTTACCGTTTGGTCTTCGAGCGTTTGGTGGTCTACCGTGATGCAGAAGGGCGTGCCCAGGGCATCCTGGCGGCGGTAGCGGCGGCCTACGGCATCTTTTTCGTCGTAAGCCACATTGAAGTCCCACTTAAGGTCTTCAATAATAGAGCGGGCCACATCGGGGAGGCCGTCTTTTTTAACCAGCGGCAATACGGCAGCCTTGGTAGGCGCTAATACGCTTGGCAGGCTAAGCACAGTGCGCACCGAACCATCTTCAAGGGTTTCTTCTTTAAGCGATGTGGCAAATACCGCAAGAAACATCCTGTCTAAACCAACAGAAGTCTCTACCACATAAGGCACATAATTCTCGTTCAGTTCCGGGTCAAAATACTGTAGTTTTTTGCCGCTGAACTGCTCGTGCGCCTTAAGGTCAAAATCAGTACGGCTATGGATGCCTTCCAGCTCTTTAAAGCCAAACGGGAAGTTAAATTCAATATCGGCCGCGGCATTGGCATAATGCGCCAGCTTTTCGTGGTCATGGAAGCGGTAGTTCTTTTCGCCAAGCCCTAAGGAGAGGTGCCATTTAAGGCGGGTATCTTTCCAGAACTCGTAGTATTTCATCTCTTCGCCGGGGCGTACAAAGAACTGCATTTCCATTTGTTCAAACTCCCGCATGCGGAAGATGAACTGGCGGGCCACAATCTCGTTACGGAATGCCTTGCCGGTTTGGGCAATACCAAACGGAACTTTCATCCTGCCTGATTTCTGCACGTTAAGGAAGTTTACAAAGATGCCCTGTGCCGTTTCGGGGCGCAGGTACAGGTCCATAGCATTAGCCGCCTCGGCGCCCAGCTTGGTGCCGAACATAAGGTTAAACTGGCGCACTTCGGTCCAGTTTTTAGAGCCGGTATCGGGGTCGGCTATTTCCAGCTCCTCAATAAGGGCTTTTACGTCGGCCAGGTTTTCGGTCTCCAGGCTGCGGGCCATGCGCTCCAGTATTTCCCGGTTTTTAGCCAGGTATTCTTTTACGCGGCCGTTGGTGGCCTTAAACTCTTCTTCATTAAAGGCTTCGCCATATTTGGCACGGGCCTTTTCTATTTCTTTTTGCGCTTTCTGGTAAATCTTCTCAGCGTGGTCTTCTATAAGCACGTCTGCCCTAAAGCGTTTTTTGCTGTCTTTGTTGTCTATAAGCGGGTCGTTAAAGGCATCTACGTGGCCGCTGGCCTTCCAGGTGGTGGGGTGCATAAAAATCGCGGCATCTATGCCTACAATGTTTTCGTGCATTTGCACCATGCTTTTCCACCAGTAATCGCGGATGTTCTTTTTTAGCTCGGCGCCGTTTTGGCCGTAGTCATATACCGCGCTTAACCCATCATAAATTTCGCTTGACTGGAAGATGAAGCCATACTCCTTTGCGTGCGAAATAACATTCTTAAATTGATCGTCTTGTTTTGCCATGCTGCAAAAATAGGAAAAGGGATTATTTAATTGAAAGATTGAAGATTTAAAGATTGAAAAATTTAAATGCCTTTGTAAAATTTCCGAAATTCTTTACCACAAGGGGCACAACCCCGATATTATCGGGGTTACACAAAGGGCACAACGGTAACCGCCTTGCGGCGGAGGGGCACAAGGCGGTACGGAATTGTGAGGTGAACGACCCTTCAGGGTGGGGGAAATGTTATTGTGATAACAATACAGTTACCATATTACCTTGGGTCAAAATCGATCATCCATTCAAGGCCAAATTTATCGCGGAACATGGCAAAATAAGAACCCCATGGGCTGTCGCCAATAGGCATCTCTACAGTGCCGCCCGCCGAAAGCGCGTTATAGAGTTTATCTGCTTCGTCTTTGCTTTCTACTGCTATAGATATTTTGCTGCGGTTTTCATTCTCGTTTACCTGCCCCATAAATTCGGGCACATCGCTTCCCATCAATATGCTGGTGCCGCCAATGGGCAGGGATACATGCATAATCTTATCGGCTTCTTTTTCATCTATGGGGTGCTCAGGCATCGAAAAATCTTTAAAGCGGACAAATGAGGCAAATTCGCCGCCAAACGCCGATTTGTAAAACATGAAGGCTTCTTCGGCATTGCCGTTAAAGTGGATGTAAGGATTTAATTGGGCCATAATAATTTTTGGTTTTTGTTTGTGATATAAACGTACAAAAAATACAAATACGCTAATTTGAAAATGTAGCAATTTGGAAATTTGAAGATGCTTTGTGCGAAACTTTGACTTTTTTACCACGAAGGCACATTCCCGATAGCTATCGGGATACACAAAGGGCACAACAGATTACCGCCGACGGCGGAAGGGCACAAGGCAGTGTGTAAATTGTGGTGATAACAGACCGGGCCGGAGTAACATAAAGAACAAGTTATCCAATCACTAAAAATTTCAGTACATTTACTAAACACTCCAATCACATCCTCATGAATATCATTAAAATCATTTTTTGCCTTGCCCTTTTAATTCCTGGCTATTTGTCACAAAGCGATACTAAAATATCCCAGGAAAAGTCTATTGTAGGAAAATGGACTATGTGCAAGAGGAAGCACAAGAATGTAATAACAGTGTCTAATATATGTTCTACTTTGGTTTTTAACCAAGATGGCACCGGCTATTTAGAATATCCTAATAATGATACCAGCAATTTTAAATGGGCAATGGATGATAATACAGTCAATTTTTTTTTCGCAGCAGAAAGCGATATAAAAGAGTTTTTTGGAACCGATACTGTTTTTACTTTGAAAATATACTTTGAAAAATTTGAACATCTTGACCTGATAAATGAAGCAAGCGAGTCTGCAATTTATTTAGGGAGGACTGAATAAAAAATTAACCAAAATTGATTCACAACTTGAATTTTCGGGAGCGAAAAATGTCCCTACCGAAATTGAATCGCTATGCGATATTTGAGGCCGTAAATTGGCTATAGCTAAAATGAATTCCAAAAAGTAAAATCATAACAAAAACCTATTTCATGAAAATTAAACTAAAAAAAAGAATCTTCGATTTTGATAGCTCATCAAATTTTCCACCTTTTATTTTCTCAATTTTTTTATCATAAAGTTCTTTAATTTTTTAAACTGAAAAAAAGCTGATTCCAAGTTCCGAAAGTGAAATATTAAGCAGTTTCGAGTAAGAATTTACTGCGTTTTTCAATCTCACAATCTTTCAGCTTTTAAATGTCAAAAAAAAGCCGATCCAAGTTCCGAAAGTGAAAAATTACGCAATTCAGAGTAAGAATTTACTGTAATTTAATTTGTTTTGAAAGTGTATATTTGGGGAACTGATTTTTTATGCTGAAGGCCCTTATCAATTTAATCTTTCCACCCCTTTGCCCCGGCTGCGATAACCCGCTACAGGATGAAACTGCCGTAGTGTGTACCACATGCCGGCACGACATGCCGTTTACAAACCATTATTTACACACTGATAATGAGGTGGTTAAAAAGTTTTTAGGCCGTGTAGCACTACAGCATGCCAGCGCTTTGCTGTATTTTCATAAGGAAGGTATAGGCCAAAACCTGATACACAACCTTAAGTACCGCCGGCAACAGCAGGTGGGCACGCTTATGGGGCAGTGGTTTGCACCAAAACTTAATCAAGCGGTTGAATTAAAGGATGTTACCGATGTAATACCCGTGCCGCTGCACCCCAAAAAACTGCGTGAACGCGGCTATAACCAAGCGGCAGGTTTTGGGCAGGCCATAGCTAAAGGACTGGGCGCCAGTTATAATGACACGCTGTTGCTGCGTAACACCTACAACAAAACCCAGACTAAAAAGAACAAAGAGAAAAGAGCTGAGATTATCAATTCGGCATTTAATGTAAAACACTCAGAGTCAGACTACAATAAACATTTTTTACTGGTAGATGATGTAATAACTACCGGCGCTACCCTTGAGGCCTGCGGTAAGCTGCTGTTACAGATTCCCGGAGCAAGGCTTAGTATAGTTACTATTGCATACGCACATAGCTAACTGATTATCAGTGAGTTTAATAAAACATTTTGCCTGCACTAAAATAAATCGTTATTTTGTAGAGTTATATATCCCAACATGCTGAAAAAGACCTTACTCCTATATATCGCTTTAACTGCCTTATCCTTAATAGGTTGCGCTAAGCGCGGTACCATTACCGGTGGCGCTAAAGACACCATACCCCCCTATATTACAGGTAGTTCACCTAAAAATATGACTACTAATTTTAAGGGTAAGGAGATACATATAGATTTTAATGAGTATATTAAAATTAAAGACATCAATAAACAGCTAATCATCTCACCGCCACTTAAATACCAGCCGGATATTACCCCTCAGGGCAGCGCCAGCAGGTTTATTAACATCAAAATTAAAGATACACTGGCAGAAAATACTACCTACAGTTTTAACTTTGGCCAGAGTATTACCGACAACAACGAAGGTAACCCCTACTCGCAATTTAAATTTATATTCTCCACCGGCGATTATATTGATTCACTGCAGCTTAAGGGTGGCATTAAAGATGCTTACGCCCGTGAGACTGATAATTTTGTAACGGTTATGCTATATGAAGCCACTGAAACTTTTAACGACAGCACTGTTTATAAAGAAAAACCAAGGTATGTTACCAATACCCTTGACAGCCTTACTACATTTTCTCTGGAGAATCTAAAGGCGGGTAAATACTACCTTTTTGCGCTGAAAGATGCCGGAAATAACTACAAATATGACCCTAAAAGTGATAAGATTGCTTTTAGAAAGGAGCCTGTAATGGTGCCAAATGACAGTACCTACCAATTAAAGTTGTTTAAGCAAAAAGGTGATTTTAAAGCTCTTAAACCATCGCTTGCCAGCAGCAACAGGCTTTACCTGGGCTATGAAGGCGGCGATGCAAGGGGTACAACTGTTGTGGTAAAAAATGGCCAGGGCACAGAGGTTATACCTTCTAAGCTTACAAAGGTAGCCGATAAGGATTCACTGCAAATATGGCTGCCCAGAAAGTTGCCGGCAGACTCACTTCAGGTGCAGGTTACACACCGCGATTCTATCAGAGACTTTATTGTTAAGCTCAAGGAAATCAAGGCTTCAGACTCGCTAAAGATAAGCGCTGTGCAAACCGGCGGGTTACATTTTAGGGAGCGGTTTACCCTCACCTCACTAACACCGCTTACCGCCATAGACTCTACTAAAATAAGGCTTATTGATAAAGATTCAATAGCCCTTACCTACAGGTATGCTTATGATGAGCTAAAGCAGGAACTGGTATTTGATTTTAATAAGGAGGAAGAACAAAAGTATGTATTTACCCTGATGCCCGGGGCATTGACCGACTTTTATGAGAAGCAGAACGATACCCTTAACTATAAGCTAAGTACCAGGAGTTACACTGATTATGGCAATATGTTCCTTACGCTGGACAATGTGCTGCGCTTTCCTGCTATAGTAGAACTTACTGATGAAAAGGGCAAAGTATATGCAACAGCCTATACAGAAGGCAAAACAAAGATAAATTTTGAGGCCATTGAGCCTAATAAATATCTTGTACGCCTTATTTATGATGACAATAAAAACCGGGAATGGGACACCGGAGACTATATGAAAAAGATTCAGCCTGAAGAAGTTATATATCTTTCAAAAGATACAAACAGCACTGAACCCAAGCTTATTGACGTGCGGGCCAATTGGGATGTTGAAGAACGTTTCTTTGCCGGCGGCACTGATTAAGAAGATTTAGTATGTAATCTCAAACCAATCCTTATCATTTAAAAAGGCGAACTTAGCACGGGTCTGCACCAAGGCTTCTTTGTTTAACTCAACAATAAACACGCCATCATTTACTTGGGGTTCAAGTACATATGCACCTAAAGGATCTAAAACCTGGCTGTGGCCCACGTAGTTATGGCCATTAGCATCCTGTCCTAGCCTGTTAACACCAACAGTGTAGCTAAGGTTTTCAATAGCGCGTGCTTTTAAAAGCGCATCCCACGCAAAAGTGCGCACCTGTGGCCAGTTGGCTATATAAAGCAGCACATCATAACCTTCAGTATTTCTGGAAAATACCGGGAAACGAAGGTCATAGCACACCAGTGGGCATATTTTCCAGCCCTTGTATTCTATAATCAGTTTTTCGGTACCGGCAGTGTAATGTCTGTCTTCTCCTGCAAAAGAAAACAGGTGGCGCTTGTCGTAAGTTTTTATTTGGCCGGTTGGTAAAGCAAATAAAAGCCGGTTGTAGTATTTGCCGCCTTGCTCAACAACAATACTCCCAGTTAGCACACAGCCTCTGTTTACAGCTATTTGTTGCATCCAGGCAACAGTTTGGCCGTCCATCGTTTCGGCTACAGCAGCAGGATTCATGGTAAAGCCAGTAGTAAACATTTCGGGCAGGACAATTAAGTCAACATCCTCAGTAATAGTATTTATCTTTTGAGAGAAGTTAGCGCGGTTAGCGGCAGTATCTTCCCAGGTAAGGGATGTTTGTATAAGGGCTATCTTCATTTTAAAGTATTTTTTGACACGAGCCGGCGAGAACGAATCGGCGAAGCAATTTCATGATTTTTTGCTGATTAATTTAATATTACGTACTGAATTTAGGAAGAATGATACAATTGGCCTATAAAACCGCTTAAAACAAAGAGCCCCAGATAAATGCGGGGCTCTCCTGAGTACTAACCTAAACTCGATTTATGAACAACAATTTATTCCGTAAGGGTAAAAGTAGCCTTTAGCTTGTCTATGGCGACTTCAAAGTCGCCGGCCTCAAGGATGGTTTTACCATCACGGCCCACATAGCTAAGGTCTTTAGGGTTAAGCTCAAACGATATGGTTTTGCTTTCGCCCGGTTTTAATTCAATCTTTTCAAAACGGCGCAGGCGCTTTACATCCGGCGTTACACTGCTGGCATATAAATCGCTGGTAAACAGGTGCACCACTTCTTTACCGGTTACTTTTCCGGTGTTAGTGACGGTAATGGTCACAGTAATATTTTCGCCTTTTTTAATAGATGATTTACTCATTTTGAGGTCTTTATACTCAAAGGTAGTGTAGCTTAAACCATGGCCAAACTGATATTGCGGATTGTAATCGGCCTCATAGTTGTATACGCCTTCCGCCTTTTTTTGCTCTTCGCTTGGCTTGTGTATATAGCCAATTGTAGCATTTGGATACCTTGGGTAAGTATACGGCAGCTTGCCGCTTGGGTTTACATCGCCAAAAAGTATATCAGCCAGTGCATCACCACCAAAGTTACCTGGCAGGTAGGTTTGCACGATACCCTTCATGTTAGGCTCAAACTTACTGATAAGCCTTGGGCGGCCCTCATTAAGTATAAGGATAACCGTTTTGCCAGTAGCCGCAATTTTTTGTGCCAGCTCTGTTTGCAGGTCACTCATATACAGGTCGTTCATATCGCCCGGCTTTTCGGTATAGCTGTTTTCGCCAAGGCAAAGAAATATGACATCGGCATTTTTAGCCGCAGCTACAGCCTCGTCCATTTGGTTAACAAATTCGTCATAGTAATGGCCATCTTCTTTGTAGCTTACACCCGGAATATAGGTTACATTATTTTTACCTATCTTATTTTGTACAGCCTCCAGTATGGTGTTGTATTTAGCTGCATGCAGCTCTACACGGTCGCCCTGCCAGCTGTAGGTCCACGCGCCGTTTAGCGCGCGCATGCTGTTAGCGTTAGGGCCAGTAACAAGTACTTTGATATCCTTTTTAAGCGGAAGGACATTGCCTTCATTCTTTAAAAGCGTAATAGCCTCGGCAGCCATGTCATAAGAAGCCCTTTCGTGTTCTTTACTACCAAATTTAGGATAGTCTTTAGGGTTAACATTAGGTTTATCAAAAAGGTTCAGTGCATACTTTACTTTGAGTATCCTGCGAACGGCATCATCTATCCTTTCCTGCTTTACCTTGCCTTCTTTTACCAGTTCAATTAGATTATCACAAAAAACTTCGTACTGATAAGGTATCATACTCATGTCGATACCGGCATTAATGGCCTGCATAATAGCCTCTTTAGGCGAAGAAGCTATCCGGTCGCGCCTGTTCAGATTTTCAATATCTGCCCAATCGGTAACCACCAGGCCTGTAAAGCCCAATTCTTCTTTTAAAAGTTTGGTAAGGATGTTGTAGTTTGCATGCACCGGAACCCCATTGATAATTCCTGAATTAATCATTATTGTGTGCGCTCCCGCCTCTACCGCTGCTTTAAAAGAAGGAAGATGGTATTCGCGCAGTGCGTCTTCGCTGATGTAGGCCGGCGTGCGGTCTTTACCCGATATAGTGGCATGGTAGCCTAAAAAATGCTTCATGCAGCTGGCCAGCTTGTAAGGATTGGCAATATTGTTGTCTTTGCCTTCATACCCATCTATCATGGCAACGCCAAGAACAGAGCACAAATAAGGGTCTTCGCCAAAACTTTCCCACATGCGGCTAAAGCTGGGTGTAAGGCCAAGGTCAAGCACTGGGCTAAAGTTCCATGGAATATTGCCCGCACGGGTTTCATAAGCTGTTATAGATGCTCCCAGTTCAGTAAGCTTTGGGTTACGCGCCGCGCCCTGGGCAATTTGCTGCGGAAACATTGTGGCTCCATCAGTATAGGTAGCGCCATGTATTTCATCAACACCATAAAGCATGGGTATTTTATTACGGTCTGCCGTAAGCGATGTTTTTTGAATTTCGGTTATAAGTCCATACCACCTTTGTGGTGTAAAAGCTGTGTTTGCCGAGGTATTAAGAACAGACCCAATGTGATATTTTTCAAACACATCTTTCATTTTAGCGGGGTCGAGCTCAAAAGGCTGGTCTGCCGAAAAGCGGCTTTTGCCCTTACCAATAACATCAAGAGTTACCTGGGCCATCTGGCCCACTTTTTCCTCAAGGGTCATTTTAGCAATAAGCGCCTCTACTTTTTTATTAATATCTGCCTGGTTTTGCTGGGCATTTGCCACCAGCGTAGCCGCTAAGGCAACACCGGTAACTATGGTATTTAAAGCATTTTTCATTTATTCTAATACAAGGGTAGATACGGCACCCGGCTTAAGTGTTATGTTTATTTTCCTGTTTCCGGCAGTAACATCAATGGTTTTATCTGCTGAAGATGTATTTTGAATGATGGCCACTATATTACCATCGGGTGTTTTGTAAGCCACGTTTGGCAGGCCTTCCGGCAGGTTACTCTCTACCCTTACTGATCCAGGCCTTACAAATTTTGACGAGTGCGCTATAATATAATAGGCAGGCTCGCGGGTTACCTTATTGCCCGATATTGTTATAGCGCCAAGGCAGCGGTCGCAGCCGCCACGGTCCGTGTGCGGGTCCTGCCTTTCATCAGCGGCAAGGTTCCATTCCAGCACAGTTTTGCACCAGTTGCGGGGGGCGCCTATGCTCAGGGTTTCAGTATGCCACTCCAGCTCCTTTTTAAAATTGCCCGGAGCACCCACCCATTGCTCTGTAAAGTACAGGTTTTTATCAGGGTGTGCGGCATGCACAGTGCTAATGGCATCTACCGTACCGCCATACATATGAAAGGCAGAGCCGTCAATATACTTTGCAGCCTCTTTGTCATTCAGTATCGAAATAGGATAATCAGGCCTGTCAGCATTATGGTCGTATATGATGATTTTGGTTTTGATATTGTTCTTTTTAAACTCCGGCCCCAGGTGGTCGCGCACAAACACCTTCTGGGCATCAGCAGGCATTAGCAAGCTTGGGTTGTTGCCGGGGTGCAGGGGTTCGTTCTGCACCGTAAGCGCATCAATGGTAATACCGTTTTTTTTCATTTCCTGAATATAGGTAACAAGGTATTTGGCATACGCAGGATAATATTCGGGCTTTAGGCTGCCTCCGCGTGTATCGCCATTATCCTTCATCCAAACGGGTGGCGACCATGGCGAACCCAAAATCTTTATTTTAGGGTTTATTTTAAGTATTTCCTGCAATACCGGTATCAGGTATTTTTTATCGTAGCCCAGGTCAAATTTTTTGATATCCTTATCGGTTTGGCCTGCGGGCAGGTCATCATAAGAAAATACCATCTCATCAAGATCAGAAGCGCCTACACTAATGCGCAGGTAACTCACGCCAATATCTTTAGCGCCTGTGCCAAAAAGTTCCTGTAGCAATGCTGCACGGGTATCTTTGCTCATTTTAGAGATATGCAGTGCGCTGCCACCCGTAAGGGTATATCCAAAACCGTCCATTTCCTGGTAGCTTACTGAAGGGTTAATTACCAGCTGAACATTGTTTGACGAAGAAATGGCCTGTATTTGCTGCTTTTCAAAGAGCATAGATTTATCGGGCATGGTTACCCAAAGCTGCGCACCGCTGCTACCGGCTCCACTTTTTGATGACCCGCACCCTGCAACAAGTGTTGCAAAAGCAAACGGCAGGATAATTTTTAGAAATTTTTTGGAAAGGCTGAACATTTGAATATTATAACTGTTTATAAAACTCCAATACAAGTATTTGATGATGCTAATGTAGGCAGTCTTCCCATCTTCATATTAACAAGCTTCTACACTTTATTTACACCAATACTCAAACGGGCTACTCAAACAATTACCTTTCTTTTATAAGATATTAAAAATCAAATTTTTAAATTACATTTTTTTATACGCTTTTTTTATATTTTTGCTCATAATTATCATAACCACGCAGTATTTTTATATCGTTTGCGTACTAACAAACACCTTATATCCGGAATGCTTAAAAAGCTTATATTTATCTTTTCATTCTTATTTTACCACATCATTTGCTGTCCACAGAGCAATATCAGGGTAAAACAGTATACAAAGGCTGACTTTAATGCCGACCCTCAGTTTTGGGTTACATGCGAAGACAAAAATGGCATATTATACTTTGGGAATAATGATGGGATTATCATATTTGATGGAGAACACTGGCAAAAACTTACTTTGCCTAACAATTCTTCGGTAAGGAGCCTTAAAGTAGGAAAAAATAATACGGTATATGCAGGAGGTTATAATGAAGCAGGTACTATAACAAAAGATGCTAAAGGCAGCTACATTTACACCTCAAGAATCAAAGAACTACAGCTTGAAGGGCGCAATATTGAAAATATCTGGGACATTCGGACTTTTGGAACAAAAACTTTATACAGGGCCTTTAATGAGATTATAATTGTTTCAGGAAAAACTGCCACACGCATCCCTTCAGCCTCCACATTTATTTTTTCAGGAATGGTGGGGAGCGAATACTATCTACAGGAAACAAAGCGCGGCTTGTTGCGGTTTAACCCCAATACTTCAGAGCTGACGATAGCCTATACACCACAGCAACTTAATAATGAAGATATTAGCGCATTATTGCCCGGAGAAGAGCCCGGATCTTTGCTTGCAGTAACATTACAGGGTTCTGTTTATAAGGCTTTACAGGATGGTTCTACACAACTTATTACTAATATTTTTAAGGGCAGGAGCCGCGACCAGGTGTCAGGAGCCATAAAATACAGTAATGGTACTTTGTTTATAGGCACAAACAGTAGTGGTGTAATACTGGTCAACAGAGAGGGAGAGATAATCTTCGACGCTGCCTTACTTGCCCACGTGCCCGAAGGCGTTATACATAATATGTTTCTTAGTAGCGATAATAATATTTGGATTTTAAAAAACAATGGCCTGGTTTACCTTGATTTTAAGTCGCCTTACACTGAACTGTTCAATAAAGCTTCAGTATATGATGCGCTGGTTAATAATAATATGCTCTACCTTGCAACCACACAAGGGGTCTATTATGCCGAGTTTAATAACGCCATACCTTCATCGCCAAGTACATACAAAAAAGTGCCCTTGCTAAACGGCCAAACGTGGAATGTACAATTACTGGAAGGTGATGTAATAGCATCGCACGATACCGGGCTTTATAAAATAGAAAATGGCAATGCTATCCGTATAGGCAATGTAAGTGGTTTCTGGAAGGTAACGCCGATTGAAGGAAAAAAAGGTATGTTCCTTGCTTCGCACTATAACGGGCTGTACCTGCTTGAAAAAAAGAGTAATCAATGGATATTACATGATAAAATAGCTGGCTTTAATGAGTCGGCGCGCGATATACTCCCTACAGGTGAGCCTAATACGTACTGGATTTGCCATGGTTATCAGGGCATCTTCAGGATAAGGCTTAATAAAGGATATACCGCTGTAAATTCAATTGACCATTTTACAAACAAAAACGGGCTGTCAAACTCATTTAATGTAAATGTCTCCCATTGGCAGGGCCAGGTTGTATTCACTACAAATACAGGAATTTACATTTTTAATAATATACAAAACCGCTTTGAGCCACATAAAAGGCTAAACACAATACTTAATCCTTCTAAAAACACCCGTAAGCTTTTAGAAATTGACGGGCGTACATGGTTTATACAGGATGACGAGGCAGGATACTTCAAAACATCCGATAAAAGTCCGGAGGTGCATAAAGACCTATTCCTCAACCTGAAGGGCACCTTTAACCGGGGCATGGAATACCTTGCAAACCTGCCAAACGATAAAATGCTTTTTGGCACCGCAAATGGTTTATACCTGTATACTATAGAGAACCGCACACCCGCGCCAGGCATTAGTACAATGCTTACACAGATATCTTATACAAAAGGGCAAAAGCTTGAACATATAACTTTGCATGAAATTCCGGATGCACCCCATATTCTGCCTAACCAGACGGATATACTCCGCTTTGACTTTGCGGCCCCTAAAATGACGCATGGCACCCAGATACAATACAGCTACCTGCTTGAAGGTATGGATAATGAATGGAGCGCCTGGCAAAATATAGCCTACAAAGAGTATACGCACCTGCGCCCTGGTACGTATACATTTAGGGTTAAAAGCCGTAACACCGCAGGCCTGCAGGGCAGGCAAACCCGTTATAGCTTTACCATTTTGCCCAGGTGGTATCAAACTACGCTGGCTTATGTGTTATACGGCATAGTATCAGTAATGTTTATTTTAGCTGTCCGGGCGCTGGTTAAAAGGCGTATTGTACATGAACGTAACAAGAGCCGCCGCGAGGCCGAACAAAGTAAAAAATTGCTTGAATTAGAACTGGAACAGCTTAGGCTGCAACGCGATAAAGAGGCCATAAACCGGGACAAGGCTGTACTGGAAGAAGATGTTATCAATAAAAGCAAGGAACTGGCCAATTATACCATGCTGCTTGTGCAAAAAAAGGACATCTTTAACGAAATTACAGATGATTTAAAAGAGCTTAAGGACCACCTGCGTAATGAAGAAAGCCGCAAAAAGCTGCTTGAAATTTTCCAGAAGCTTAACCGGCATAAGATAGGGGAAGAATATATGGAGGTGTTTGACGTGCATTTTGAAAAGGTACACCATAATTTTTTTGAACGCCTGAAAGAACTGAATCCGGAACTTACAAAGCGCGAGCTTCGCTTATGTGCCTTTGTGAAAATGGACCTGAGCAACAAAGAGATATCGCCGCTGCTGGGTATTTCGCTCAGGGGTATAGAAAATGCGCGTTACCGCATCCGCAGGAAGCTTAATGTGGCAACTGAAGACAATTTTGCCGTGTTTTTAGAAAACGTGGCTAAAGAAGCAGAGACGGCGTAGTAAATTGTCAAACTATCGATTTTTGGAGTTTACAACCTCCCTGTACCTAAATTACGAATTTACCACAGGAAAAATGTTAATACACTGATTATCTCACATTAAGACCATTTTAATATGCGTCAATGTGTGAAATTCATGCCATAACAAGGCCACCATCTAAAAAAAACTATCTTTGTAAATATAACAACAAACGCTTAAAAAGTTACAAAATGGCAACATTAACCGATACATTCGGCATACAAAAAGCCCTTGCCCAACTGGGCATAACAGCAATAAACAAAGGCACCTCAACAGGAACCGAAAGTTTTGCTAACGGCACTATTATAGAATCATACTCTCCTGTAGACGGCACACTTATAGCTAAAGTACAGGCATCTTCAAAAGAAGATTATGATGTAGTTTTAGCAAAAGCCCAGGAAGCTTTTAAAACGTGGAGGCTGGTACCGGCACCCAAGCGTGGCGAAATTGTGCGCCAGATGGGCGACGAACTGCGCCGGCACAAAGACGCCTTAGGCCAGCTGGTTAGTTATGAGATGGGTAAAAGCCTCCAGGAAGGTTTAGGCGAGGTTCAGGAAATGATAGACATCTGTGATTTTGCCGTGGGCCTGTCGCGCCAGCTGTATGGCCTTACCATGCACAGTGAGCGCCCCAGCCACCGCATGTATGAGCAATGGCACCCGCTTGGCATTGTGGGCATTATATCAGCATTTAACTTCCCGGTAGCCGTATGGAGCTGGAATGCCATGCTTGCGTGGATATGTGGCGACGTTTGCATCTGGAAGCCAAGCTCTAAAACACCGCTTTGTGCTATTGCCTGCCAAAACATTATGCACGATGTTTTAAAGCGCAACGATATCCCTGAAGGCGTTTGTGGCCTTATTACAGGCGAAGAATGCAATGAACTGATAAACAATGACAAGCGTATACCATTGGTTAGCTTTACAGGCTCTACACGCGTGGGCAGGCATGTGGGCCAAACCGTTGCGGGTCGTTTTGGTAAATCTATACTGGAACTCGGCGGCAACAATGCCATTATTGTTAGTGAACATGCCGACATAAATATGGTGCTAGTAGGCGCCGTATTTGGCGCTGTAGGCACAGCAGGCCAGCGTTGTACTACTACGCGCAGGCTCATTATTCACGAAAGTATGTATGATAAAACTGCGGGGGTACTTAAAAGCGCTTACAGCCAGCTAAAAATAGGCAACCCATTAGACAGCAACAACCACGTAGGCCCGCTGATTGATAAAAATGCTGTTGAGCAGTACCTTGCCGCCATTGAAAAAGCTAAGGCAGAGGGTGGCAGCGTATTAGTTGAAGGAGGTGTTTTAGAAGGCGAAGGATATGAAAGTGGCTGTTATGTTAAGCCATGCATTATTGAGGCAGAAAATCATTTTGAAATTGTGCAGCACGAAACGTTTGCGCCTATACTCTACATCATGAAATACAGCACCATAGAAGAAGCGATTGAAATGCAGAACAACGTTCCGCAAGGGCTTTCTTCTTCTATATTCACAAATAACATGAGAGAGAGCGAGCTATTCTTAAGCCAGCAGGGCTCAGATTGTGGTATAGCCAATATAAACATAGGCACATCTGGTGCTGAAATTGGTGGCGCCTTTGGTGGTGAGAAAGAAACGGGTGGGGGCCGCGAAAGTGGCTCTGATGCCTGGAGGGCCTATATGCGCAGGCAAACAAATACCATAAACTATGGCACCCAGCTGCCGCTTGCGCAGGGTATTCGTTTTGACTTATAATAATTATAATTATACAAATGTAACTGCCCTTTAAGGGCAGTTCCTGTTTCTGGCATTAACCTAACTATAACACTTACTTAGCATTTTATATAGAGTGCATAAGCGTAACTTTCTGTTTACTAATCTAAAACAGAATGCCATGAAAAAATTAGCCTTTTTATTTTTAATTGCATTATTTGCAGCCTGCAGTGACGACGACAAAACAGAACCCTGCACGACTGAATTTGTGGCCGGCCTTAGAGTAGACGTTTTATTTGGCGTTACCCCTGTAGGTGAAGGCATTACCGTTACAGCAACAGACGGCGATTATATTGAAGAACTTGTATATACTGAAACCACCTTTGAATATGAAGGAGCTTATGAAAGGCCTGGCACGTACACTATAACTGTTACAGGTGATGGGTATCAGCCCTACGTGAGTGAGCCGATTACTGTTACTGAAGATGCATGCCACGTGCAAACGCAGGAAGTAAGCATAAGTCTGGCGCCCGAAGAGTAAAACATAAAAGGCATTCATGATCAACATGAATGCCTTTTAAAACACCAAAAACAAAAAATTAACTAACCTTGTCGTAATCAGAAAAGATTAAAAACAAAATTCTTTACAATAACGTTTGTAGCACATTACTCATTGCATAAGCAATCATAATAAAATGTTAATTTTTATTAATATATTCTAAACCAGAGTTTTATCTATGAGTTACGTTTTGTTAAATTTGAGTATTTTTGACGCTACAAACAAACAATTATCCTAATGAGTAATACTACTCCTAAGTTTGCAGTTATTGGTGGTGGAAGCTGGGCAACGGCGATTGCAAAAATGCTGTGCTTTAACGTAGACCAGATTGCATGGTATATGCGCAATACTAATGCCATTGAACATTTAAAACTGCAAAAGCATAATCCTAATTATCTGAGCTCGGTTGAGTTTGACACAAAGAAACTCCTGCTTACTAATGATATAAATGAGGCCGTATCATACGCTGACTATGTTATTTTTGCCATACCGTCAGCTTTTTTGAGCACAGAACTCGAAAAGTTAACCGTGAGCCTTAAGGATAAAGTTATTTTTAGCGCTATTAAAGGCATTGTGCCCGAAACCAGCCTCATTGTGGGCGAGCATTTTCATGATAAATATGATATTGATTATGATGACATAGGCGTTATAACCGGGCCATGCCACGCCGAAGAGGTAGCACTGGAGCGCCTTTCATATCTTACTATAGCCTGCGGAAGCGAAAAAAAAGCGGCTGCAATGGCTACTAACCTTAACAGCCACTACATAAAAACAAAAATATCTGATGATATTATAGGCACAGAATATGCCGCAATGCTTAAAAACATTTATGCCATAGCTGCCGGTATTGCTCACGGCCTGGGATATGGGGATAATTTTCAGGCACTGCTGATGAGCAATGCCGTGCGCGAAATGAAAAAATTTATACGCAAAGTGCATAAAATGAAGCGGAATATTAATGATTCAGCTTACCTTGGTGACCTGCTGGTAACAGGGTATTCTGTATTTTCACGCAACAGGATGTTTGGCAACATGATAGGTAAAGGCTACACTGTAAAAAGCGCCATGATGGAAATGAGCATGGTTGCCGAAGGTTATTATGCCGCAAAAAGTGCCTGGGAGCTCAATCGCGAATATCAGGCTAAAACACCTATTATTGATGCGGTATACAGTATTTTATATGAAGGAAAAGACGCTAAAAGCGTTTTTAAGAAACTAACTGATAAACTGGATTAAGCTATATAATGAAGCATGACCAACTTATAGATCATCCTGCTGTACTGGCCGTTTTTGGCATAGTAGTAGTGGCTATGCTTTTGCTTGACCTTGGTATTTTTAACAAGCACAGCCACGTGGTTAGCAATAAAGAAGCCTTAACATGGTCTATAGTATGGATTGGGCTGAGCATGCTTTTTAGCGGCGTAGTTTATTATACCATGGATTTTGACGCTTTTAGCAAATTCCAGAGTGCTTACTGGATAGAAAAAGCGCTGTCTGTAGATAATTTGTTTGTGTTTATAATGGTTTTCGGGTTTTTTAATGTGCCCAAACACCTGCATCATAAGGTTTTGTTCTGGGGAATTATAGGGGCACTGTTCTTCAGGGCTATTTTTATATTTACCGGAGCCGGGCTTATTAAACTTACGTTTCTGCCTCCCTTTAAACTATTTGGCCATCTGGTAGAGGATGTAAACGTTATTCTTACCCTTTTTGGGATATTTTTAATTGTAGCCGGCATTAAATCCTGGCGTGCGCATGAAGATACTGATGAAAATAAAGACTTTACAAAAAGCCCCGGAGCCAGGATTGTACACAAGTTTTTTAACGTTACAAAAAACTTTGAAGGCAGTAAATTTTTTGTAAAAGTTAATGGTGCACGCCTGGCGACACCATTGCTTGTAGTGGTAGCCGTTATTGAGTTTACTGACCTTATTTTTGCCGTAGATTCTATTCCGGCTATATTTGCCATAGCGCCAAACGACTCTTTTATTCTTTATACATCTAATATATTTGCCATACTGGGTTTAAGGGCGCTCTATTTTTTACTGGCAAACTTTATGTATATGTTTAGCAAACTGCATTATGGCCTTGCCTTGATATTGGCTTTTATAGGCATAAAAATGCTTATAAACCCTTTTATACACATTTCGAGCCCGGTATCTTTAGCTGTAGTAGGCGGTATATTATTAGGTGCTGTAATAGCTTCTTTCGCATTTCCTGCTAAACAAGAGGCTGCAAAACATAATTAGCAGCGCTATTATATTATAATAAGTAAGTTCGAATCTTCAAAACTATCTATTGGCTAAATAACCGATGCCTGTAACAGCGGGTGCTGTTACCTGGTATAAAAAAGGTTATGCTCTACATAATCCCACACCTGGGCAGGCAGCAGCGGACGCACATTTTTACCCTCTTTTATACTGTTACGAATAAATGTAGACGATATCTCTATTACCGGCGCTTCAATCGTTTGGATTTTAGCATTTTGAGCAATCTCCGGATTTATAACATCATGATTAATTCGAGGATATACATAGATATCATGATTTTGAAGTATAACCTCGTAGTTCTTCCATTTGTGAAGGGAATTGAGGTTGTCTTCTCCCATAATTAGCGAAAATGTATGGGTAGGAAATTTTTCCTGCAAATGCGCCAGTGTGTTTACCGTATAGCTGGGCTGCGGCAGGCGAAATTCTATATCGCTGGGTTTTAGTTTAGGATAATCTTCAGTGGCCAGGAACACCATTTGCAGGCGGTGGTGGTCGCTTAGCAGGGTATTCTTTGCTTTATGCGGGTTATGGGGCGTTACAATTAGCCACACCTGATCAAGACCACTGTATTCTGCCATATGGTTGGCAATAATAAGGTGCCCTGCATGTATAGGGTTAAACGTTCCGAAATATAGCCCTACTTTCATGTCATCATTGTTTTTCTACAAACGCCTTGACCAGCTCATAAGCCTCCTGTTTTGCGGTATCAAGATCATAGTTTTTTATGATGGTATCAAACTGTGGTGCTGTTGCCAGCTCTACAGATGCCTTTGCAATACGCATATTAATCTTGTCGTCACTTTCAGTGCTGCGTTTTTTAAGGCGTATCTTGAGCTCGTCAATGCTGGGTGGCTTAACAAAAACAGCAAGGGTTTCCTGAGGAAATTTCTTTTTAATGCGCAGGCCCCCGGCCACATCAATATCAAAAATTACATTTTTGCCCTTAGCCCATATACGCTCTACTTCGCTTTTCAGGGTGCCATAAAAGTTATCGCGATATACCTCTTCCCACTCTACAAAATTTTCTGCTTTTATGTGCTTCTTAAACTCCTCGAGCGTAATAAAATGATAATGTTCACCATGTATTTCCCCTTCGCGCGGCTCGCGCGTGGCAGCCGAGACCGAAAACTCAAGGTTAAGTTCAGGATGCGATAATAAATGCCTTACAATGGTAGTTTTACCTGACCCGGATGGTGCCGAGAATACTAATAGTTTACCTTTCTTCATTCTTCAAGTTAAGAGTTGGGAGTTGGGGGTTGGGAGTTAACTCGAAACTCCTAACCCTCAACCCGTAACCGATTTATAGTACGTTGAGCACCTGCTCTTTTATTTTTTCAAGTTCGTCTTTCATCTGCACTACAAGCTTTTGCATTTTTGCATGATTGCTTTTAGAGCCCATAGTGTTGATCTCCCTGCCCATCTCCTGGCCTATAAACCCCAGTTTACGGCCGTTAGCCTCAGTGCCGGCAAGGGTTTCAATAAAGTAGTTCAGGTGGTTTTCAAGCCTTACCTTTTCTTCGGTAATATCCATTTTTTCAAGATAAAAAATAAGCTCCTGTTCAAAACGGTTTTCATCTACATTAACCTTAAGCTCATCAATAGAGCCCCTCAGGCGGTCTTTTACCGTCTGTATGCGTTCAGCATCATAGCCTACGGTTTCATTCATCAGCGAGAGGATATTGCCTATCCTGATCAGGAATTCCTTCTCTAAAGAAATTCCTTCGGTAATCCTGAAGCTGTAAATATTATTAAGCGCATCTTCTATTACGCCCTGAATGGTAGCCCAGTCATTTTCGTCAATTTCCTCACGCTCGGTTTTAAGGGCATCGGGCATACGCACCGCCATTTTCATGAACTCGGTTTCATCGCCACCGGGAATCACTTCCCTCATCTGGGCTATGTATGCCTTTACAATAGGCACATTAATTTTTGATGATGTTTCCTCGCCTGTTGCCTCTACATATAACGAAAAATCAATTTTACCACGCTCAAGCTTCTGGGCAATTTTAGTGCGCAGGCCCAGCTCCATTTCTCTGAATACAGAGGGCATACGTACATTAAGGTCGAGCCCTTTGCTATTAAGTGACTTGATTTCTACAGTAATTTTTTTGGTTGGCATTTGCAGCGAAGCTTTACCGAAACCGGTCATGGATTGTATCATGAAAAAATTTTAAGTGGTGTAAAGATAATAAAAATTAGAGGCTTACTTTGCGCCCAATTATGAGAATTACACCAATTTAGAACATATAGTAATGAATTTTTGGCAACAAACCAATATCCTTATTTAAGGTGATCTATAGCGGCCCCGACCGTTTTAGGTTTATTGCCTACAAAAACATGGTCACCACTTACAATTACGGGCCGCCTTAAAAAGGTGTAATGCTCCAGTATCAGTTTTTTATAATCCTGCTCAGTAAGAGGCTGGTTTTTCAGGCCACGCTCCTTATAGAGTGTAGCATTACGGCTGAACAAATCTTCATAGCTACCCACCATCTTGTGCAGCTCATCCAGCTGGTTCTCAGTAAGTGGCTGCAATTTTATATCCTGTATTTCAAACTCGTCTGTATTTGGCAGCGATTTTAAAATCTTTGCACAGGTTGAACAGGTTTTTAAGTGGTATATTTTATTCAAAATTTGAGGTTTAAAAGTTTAATTTTCAGAGTGGTACTAACTATTTAGCTTCCTTATGATTTACGGCGTTACGCTTTGTTACGAAGGCTATTTAATTAAAATGCCATCTTTAAACAGTACGGGCACTTCAACTGTGTTATCGGTATCTATACTGCCTGCTTTAAACACAAAGTTCTTGTCATACAAGGTATTCCCTTTAAAAAAGGTAACCGTAAACGAGTTATCCAGTACAAGTACACTATCTTCAATTAGCTCAATTTTTACAGCGCTATTAGCCGAAACTTCCATAAAGGCATGGCGCAGGCTGCTGGTTTTGCGCTCCTCGCCATTCAGTATTCCCTGTGCAGTGCTAACCACTATTACACTCTCAAGCGTGTCTTCACTATCGTTAACAAGGTAACCGTACCATGTTTTATCCATAAAATCATCGTTCCATTCCTGCACCGCAGCAACATATACGTTTTCTACTTTTGGTATAATAATATCTTTTTTCATATGTCAGGATCTTCAAAAACGCAAAGCTATAGGTTTTTCGTTACACTGCCGTAACCTTATCCTAATTTATGAATTTGTTAGTACGTGCTTTGTTCTATTTTGGGTAACTTTATAAAAAACAAACCACTAATTATGAAAACACTGCAATTATTGAGCTTATCAGCATTGCTTACCCTTTCCATTGGCTGCAAGAAAGATCCTGAAACACCCAGTATAGAACAAAAAGAGCAGGGAACGCTGCCCAGGGTTGATTATGATACCGTAGGAAAAGACACAGTTGTTAACACAAATGAACCGGAGAAGCCCGTATGGATGGGCAACTACTCGGGCAGCCTGCCATGTGGTGACTGCAAGGGCATTTTAACAAAACTTACCCTGAATAGTGATATGACCTATACATTATCTTCTCAATATATAGGCAAAGAAAATACACCCACCACATATAAAGGCACCTATAACCTTGATGGTAAAAACATTATAACCCTGGATGCCGAAGGTGACCACCTGAAGTTTTTAGTTATGACTGATGATAGCATGCTCAAAAAGCTGGATAAATTTGGCAATGAAGAAAAAGGAGGCCCCGAAGCCCGCTACTTTTTACACAAAGTGATATAAAAAATCCCGCAATCGCGGGATTTGTATTTATATACTTGCTTTAAATTGCTCTAAAAACCGTACGTCGTTTTCATAAAACATACGGATGTCGCCTATGCCATATAATAGCATGGCAATACGCTCAACCCCCATACCAAAGGCAAAGCCATTGTATTTAACAGGATCTATATTGCAGTTTTTAAGCACGTTAGGGTCCACCATCCCGCAACCGCCTATCTCAAGCCAGCCGGTACCTTTAGTAATCCTATAGTCGGTTTCGGTTTTAAGGCCCCAATAAATATCAATCTCAGCGCTTGGTTCTGTAAACGGAAAGTAAGACGGCCTTAGGCGAATCTTACTCTTGCCAAACATTTCTTTTGTAAAATAAAGCAGCGTTTGTTTAAGATCGGCAAACGACACATCTTTATCTATGTAAAGCCCTTCAATCTGGTGGAAAATACAGTGTGACCGTGCAGAAATTGCCTCGTTCCTAAATACCCTTCCCGGAGAAATGGTGCGTATCGGAGGCTTGTTTTCTTCCATATATCTAACCTGAACCGATGATGTATGCGTGCGCAGCAGCACATCAGGGTTGGTCTGGATAAAAAAGGTATCCTGCATATCCCTGGCCGGGTGGTATTCCGGCAGGTTAAGCGCGGTAAAATTATGCCAGTCGTCTTCAATTTCAGGGCCTTCACTCACGTTAAAGCCTATGTTGGAGAAGATGTCAATTATCTGGTTCTTAACTATAGATATAGGGTGGCGCGAGCCCACGGTAAAGGGCTCACCGGGACGGGTAAGGTCGCCATAAATACCGGTGGCTACTTCCTTGCTTTCAAAAGCCTCCTGAATTTCAGCTACTTTGCTCTCCGCAGTTTTTTTAAGGTTGTTTATTACCTGCCCAAATTCCTTTTTCTGGTCGTTAGGTACGGTTTTAAACTCGGCAAAAAAGTCATTTAGCAGTCCTTTTTTACCTAAAAACTTAATCCTGAACGCTTCAAGCTGTTCTTTATCCTGCGCCGTAAAAGCTTCTGCCTCGGCAATAAATTCTTTAATCTTCTCTATCATGTGTGTTGCAAAGTGTGCAAATTTAGGAATTTTAACAGTGGCATCATGGTCAATATCCAAAAAACCTGCTTTGGAAACTGTTAAAAATAGTTAAAGCAGATACTATTTAATTAATCCTTTTTCCAGGAAATAATCTACAATGGCACCCTTCATCAAAATGCTTTGCTCACCGGCCTTTAGTGGTGGAAGCTCCTCTTTTACAGTATAATGCGGCCAGCCATCTTCATCAAAAAAGTCAAAATCATAGTAGCCATAGGGCTCTAAAAGGCGGCAGATGGCAATATGCATCAGGTTTACCTTCTCGTCTTTCTTGAATTTTTTATTGAACTGACCCAGCTCCTGCACACCAATAAGGTATATAATAGCGTCAAGGTCAAGGGTATCGCCGTCGGCAAAACGGTTAGATAGTATAGTTACAAGCTGTTCCCAGCGGTCTTTTAGTTGTTCGTCGCGTGACATGTTTTTGCTTTAAAACGGCAAAGATACGGCGTTTAGATTTAGCATGGGCGCAATTTGCTATTACAGCGGTAAAGGCTACCTTTGCCCTAATGGAATTCATAGACCTCATCATCGGCGGGTTATTGGCTTACGGACTCATTAAAGGGCTGTGGAAGGGCCTGTTTACCGAGCTTGCATCGGTAGTGTCATTACTGGCGGGTATTTTTATTGCCATAAAATTCAGCGGCGCATTAGGCAAAATGCTTGAGGGCCAGGTGGATAACCCCAAACATGCCGTTATTACGGCTTTTGTTTTGTTGTTTATAAGTGTTGTAATAGGTATCATGCTTTTAGCCAAAACCTTTACCAAATTGGCCGATTTTGCCGGCTTAGGATTGGTTAACAGGCTATTAGGTGGTTTGTTCGGGTTAATAAAAATGGCGCTGATACTGAGTGTGTCCCTAAATTTTTTCCTGAAACTGAATGCGGCCAATACCTTTGCCAAAAAAGAAACGCTGGATAAATCCATGTTTTTTTATCCGGTCCTGAAGGTTTCCACCACGCTTTTCCCGATACTTGAAGACTGGTTTGCAGACAAGGATAAAGCAGGAATTTCCTCACACGAGAATGCGTAATTCTTCACAATTGGAGTTCGATATTCGATACTATTTTTATTTTTTGGATGGCTGCATTTAGTTGACCAGCTACGTAATACTTTACTTACACTGATGTGCTTAATTCTTCACAATTGGAGTTTGAGATTCAATTTCAGATTTTAGATTTCAGATTTGAACTTCACTGTAATGTAAAAAACGCCTACTTTTCACTTTTGGAATTTAGATTCAAACTGAGCTTCCGGAACTATGATTATACCGAATACTAATTACTGACCGCTACTTGATTTCTTTAAGCACACTTTTGTCAACCCAACCCACACTGTCATCCGGAAGCTTTATTTTTTTCCAATTTTCCAAAGTTTCCATCACGTTAACTTTTGTTCCGGCATGCAGCACAAAAGCATCGGCTGCATCGGCTGCGGGTTCAGCCTTGACCGAAATTACCTCAGCAAATATTATAGCGGGATTTTCGGCACTTTGTTCTGATTTTACAAAGGTGGCGGCAACGCTGCTTACTACGATACCAAAGATGGCCACAAACATCCCTACAAAGAAGATGCGCTTAAGCACGGTACGGCCTGCAAAGTAGTATCCGGTAAAAAACAGCAGTACCAGTACAGAAAAGCTTACGGCAACCCAGGCCCAGGTATTATAGTGGTAATTGCCGGCTACTTTATACAGCGCATTAGAAAAACCCACCTTAGGCACGGCCTTAATGTCGTCAAGAACCATTTTTTGGGCAAAAGCCAGGTTTACGGCAATATCTTTATTGCCGGGGTTAAGCTGCAATGCCTTTTCGTAGTTATAAACGGCAGGCGCCACATTGTTGAGCTTATAGTAAGCATTGCCCAGGTTAAAGTATACCTCAGCCGATTCCTGCTTCTTTGCCAAAATGCCTTCATACTCTTTTACTGCACCTTTATAATCGCCCTTGCGGAACAGCGCATTGCCCTTATCAAAGGACTGCGCCCCAACCACCTGCGTTAAAAACAATAGTATGTATACTAAATTTTTCATCTTATAATTTACCATTAATAACCCGCCTGATACCGTCTTTAATTAAAAGCACATTAAAGTTAATCAGCATGCCAAGCTTATAATCCGACAATTTTAAATAGGTCAACAACTGCGCAAGATGTATATCTTTAAGCTCATCAACCGTTTTTACTTCAATTATAAATTTATTTTCCAAAACAATATCCGCCCTATAACCGATATTTAACCTGACATCATTATAAATCAGTGGCATTGGCTTCTCTTTCTCTACAAACAGCCCTGCACTGTGCAGTTCATAAGATAAACATTCGCAATAGGCGCCTTCTAAAAGGCCGGGGCCAAGCCCCTTATGCACTTTTACGGAGCAGTCAAAGACTATTTTTGATATTTCGTTTTCTGTCATCTATATATCTTTAACCTCATCTCTGTTTTCTAACCACAAGGTTCACAAAGTTTTACACGAAGAACACTATTTAAGATCACTACGGACAACAAGTTGTCTACAAAGAACACAAAGCTGGACCCAAACTGCAACCCAACAAAGCGAAGCTTTGAAACCTTTGTGGCCTTAAAACCTCATAAAGCCTTGTGGCCTTCTGAAAAACCCTTTGTGCCCTTTGTCGTAAAATTTACCTCTGTCATCCTTATTTTCTAACACAAGGTTCACAAAGTTTTACACGAAGAACACTATTTTAAGATCACTACGGACAACAAGTTGTCTACAAAGAACACAAAGCTGAACCCAAACTGCAACCCAACAAAGCGAAGCTTTGAAACCTTTGTGGCCTTAAAACCTCATAAAGCCTTGTGGCCTTTGTGAAAAACCCTTTGTGCCCTTTGTGCCCTTTGTGCCCTTTGTGGTAAAATTAATTATCCCTGACACAAGCCGAGACCCAACGAAGCGAAGCTTTGAACCTTGTGGCCCTAAACTTTTCATAAAGCTTTGTGGCCTTTGTGAATCCCGATAGCTATCGGGATTGTGCACTTTGTGGTAAAATTACTCTTCACACCTCAGCCCCTAAAAGCCTTTCTCTAAATCTGCTTCTCTAAGACCGTAATAACATTCACCGCGTTCTCATAATCCTGCTGCATGGCCGCACCACTCGATGGCGCATAGCGTGCAAACTCGCAGCTGTCCATAATCCTGGTAAACTCATTTACCGTATCAGGGTTTGCCCTGCGCGAAAGCAGCAGCTCCCGTATGTTCTCACGGCTCATGTCTGATGTTTCAATGGCAAGCTTTGCCTTCAGGAAGTTGTGCAGCGCTTTTTCCAGCGCCATATAAAACGGCTCCTTGCTGCCCAGCTGCTTTTTAGCCTCAGATAAGAACCTGCGCGCCAGCTTGTTGTTATTCCGTATCTTATTGCCTGCAACATCGCTGTCATAGGCCTGTTTTTTCTTCTTGGCCAGTACCACAACAGGTATCAGCAACAGCGGCGCTATTAATAAGGCATAGAACAGGCCTGATCCAAAGAAATCGTCCTTTTGCTGTGGTTGCAATGTGGTAGAGGTGGCTATGAACCTGAACTGCTCGCCCGGATCCAGCTTTTGCTTTTGCGATACCGGCACATTATCGCCCGCATTGGCATCAACCTTAAGCACGTTGAGCATAATCTCGTCAGATGTAATGGTCCTGTACTTTTTTGTGCTCAGGTCAAACCACGAAAAGCTCAGCGGCTTAATGGGGAATTTGCCTCTCGACGTAGGCACAATGGTATATATGTCAGATATGCTTCCCGTCATGCCGCTAAGCGGTGTCTTTACATTTTCTTTATGCTCAGGGTCATACATTTCCAGCGCCGATGGCACCTCGGGCTTAGGCAGTGTAAAAAGCTTAAGGTTACCCTTGCCCGATACGCTTACCGTGAGCTGAACCGCTTCGCCATTGCTGGTGGTCTTATTAGGTGTCACCTTAAAATCAAAGTTACCCACGGCGCCGCTAAAGTTAGCCGGTTTGCCGGCTTCGGGCAACGGTTTAACGTTAATGTACTGCTTGCCTGTAGTTATAGAGGTTTTTACCTGGCGTGTAAGCTGCCTGCCAAACATATCTGGCTGGCCGGTAGGCACTTCAACCACCAGCTGTTCCACCAGCGGGTCAAGCTCCAGCCTGCCGCTTTTTTGCGGGTACAGCACCGTTTTTATCAGCACCACATACCGGTAACTCTCGCCTTTATAGGTACCCTGCTGTATTGTACGCTCTTCATTTTCCATTATTTGGGCCTGGCTCCAAAAGTTGTCATACTGGGGCTGCTCTTTTTCCCAGTAGCTGGCTATGGTGCTGTTTTGGCTCACATACAGCTTGTATACCACGTTTACAGGCTCGTTTACATACGGGTTGGTATTGCTTATTTCGGCCACCAGGTGTATGCCATCGGCAGGGTTTTGCAGCGTTTGCTCAGACTGCGGCTGTTGCTGCCGGGCATAAGGGTTGTAGGGGTTATACTGCGTGGGCGGCTGTTGCTTAACCGCGTCGCCTACGGTAACCTTAAAAGGCTGCGTTTTATACACCTTGCCGTCTACCTCAACAGAGGCGGCACCCACAGTAAACGTGCCTTTTGACGTTGGCGTAAGTAAAACACTATATGTAAGGCTATAGCTACGCCTGCCCCCCATATAATTGCCTATGGTTTGCCCCCATCCCGATACCTGGAAGTTAGGGAAAGCCGGCGGGGTAAAGTTATCCCCCTCCTTGTTAATAATGAATTCTACCCGCAGTTTTTCGTTTATGCCAATAGCCGTGCGGCTGGGCACAGCCTTAAATTCTACCTGCGCATAAAGCCCCTGTATAGATAGCAATAGTATGATCAAAAATCTCTTCATCCTTTTTTAAAATCACGTAACCTGAATAACTGTTTCATTGTCCAAATTAAGTATGTAGCCGGGCTACCAGTCTTTTTCCTGCTTTTTAGGCTGCGCCTTCACGCGCTTGGCATTTAGCTTATCCTGTACCTTTTTTTCTTCATTATTCATGGCATCCAGCATGTTCTTCATGCGCTCCTTGTCAGGGTTAGTGCTGCTTGGCTCAGGTTCGCCGCCGTTATTGTTTTGCTTTTTATCGCCCTGGCCTTTGTCTTTATCCTTGCCGGGGTCGTCGCTTTTGTCTTTATTGTCGCCTTTGCCCTTATTTTTATCCTGGTCATCACCTTTGCCCTCCGGGCTCTGGTTCTTGCCGTTGTCGCCTTTATCTTTTTGCTTGTCGTTGCCTTTTCCGCCGCCCTCGTTAGGCTTGGACTGGTTTTTAGGGTCGGGCTTGGGCGGTGGCGGTGGCGATTTTGGCTGCTTTGGCGGCGGGTTGTTTTTCAGCATGCTTTTGGCCAGCGCGTAGTTGTACCGCGTTTCCTCATCAGCCGGGTTATTGCGCAGCGCGTTTTTATAGGCTTCTACCGCGCCCTGGTAGTTTTTTTCGGTCATCAGCACATTGCCCAGGTTGTGGTAGGCCATATGCTTCTGCTTTTTATCTTTGGCGTTTTCTATTGCTTTATTATAGGCAGCCTTAGACTCTGCCGGTTGTTTTTGCCTGTAAATGGCATTGCCTAAATTATAAGCCGCGGCTGCCTTTCCCGGTTCTTTGCTTTGCGATATGCGGTAGTTGGCCTCGGCTTGTGCATATTCTTTGTTGTTAAACTGCTCATTGCCTTTCGGCAGATTAACGTCAACGGGTTTTTCCTTTTTCTCTTTTTCCTGCGAAAAGCCCGGCAATGCGCACAGCAGCAGGCAAAATGTTACTATTTTTCTCATTTTTCTTTTTCGTTAAACAGGTTAAGTCGTGTTATCCAGCTTGTTTTGCGCTCCAGCAAAAATACATCAAGCAGCAGCAATAAAAATGCCGCTCCTAAAAACCACTGAAACTGCGATTCATACAGCGTTACATCTTTGGTTTCAAACTCGGTCTTTTTTGTATTGCCCAATGATTTCTGTACATAATCAGAAACCGCCCTGGTACTGCCGCCATAAATATAGCCGCCCTTAGTACGCTCTGCAAGCAGCTTCAGGGCGTCAGGGTACAGTTTTGTAATAACCGTCTGGCCCTCATTGTCTTTTTTATAGCCGGTAACTTTTCCATTTTCCCTTAGCGGGATGGGCCCTCCCTTTGTAGTGCCCACACCTACGGTTATCAGTTTGATGCCTTTTTTTCGGGCTTCTTCCGCTGCCGATTCGCTGTCCTGCCCGTGGTCTTCACCGTCCGATACCAGTATCACCAGCTTGCTGGTTTTCGGGTCGTCAAAATAGGTTTCAGATAATTCTATGGCATCGGCAATGGCCGTACCCTGGCTGCTTACCATTTCGGTATTCATGCTTTGCAAAAACATTTTTGCAACGCTGTAATCGGTTGTTATGGGCAGCACCGGGTAGGCGCTGCCGGCATAGCCCACAATGCCTACCCTGTCGCTGCCCAGCGTATTGATTATTTGCGATACTATTTGCTTGGCTTTTTCCAGCCTGCTTGGGGCCACGTCTTCGGCCAGCATACTGCGGCTAACATCTATGGCAAACACAATGTCTATGCCTTCCCGCTTTACCTTCTCGGTACGCGTGCCTGTTTTAGGGTTAACCAATGCCAGTATAATGCCGGCAAGCGCCAGGCACACTACAGCCAGCTTTAGCGCACCTTTAAACACAGAGCTGTCCGGGCTCAGCTTTTTAACCAGCTGCGGGTTGCCAAACTGCTTCTGCTTTTTGCGCTGCCACCACAGGTTACCCAAAAAAAGCAGCACCAGCACCGGAATAACGGCCAGCAGGTATAAATATTTTGATTCGTCTAATTCGTAATCCATAATTTAAATAAAGCTTCTGTAAAGGGTTTTACGCGCTACCACCTCAGCCAGCAGCAGCCCAAAGGCAATCCACACAAGCGGGCGGAATTTCTCATTATAATTATAAAACTTCTGTTCTTTTATCTCGCTCGTTTCCAGTTTGTTTATCTGGTCATAAATGGCTTTCAGCTTGCTGTTGCTGGTTGCCCTAAAGTAGGTACCGTCGGTTTTTTTGGCAATCTCTTTCATAAGCGCCTCATCTATGGTTACCTCAACATCTTCAAACACCCACTTGCCCGTTATACGGTCTTTCCCTATCGGGAATTTAGCCCGGCCGTTTGTACCGATGCCTATGGTGTATACTTTTATGCCGTATTCTTTAGCAATATCGGCGGCGGTGCGCGGGTCTACCTGCCCGGTATTGTTAACACCATCGGTAAGCAATATAATAATGCGGCTCTTTGCCTTGCTGTCTTTTAAGCGGTTAATGGCTGTGGCAAGGCCCACGCCTATGCCGGTACCATCGGCCAGTATACCCTCTTCATATTCAATGGTCTTAATGGCGTCTTTTACAATTTGCTTGTCGCTGGTTACGGGCGTTCGGGTGTAGCTTTCGCCGGCATATACCACAATGCCTATACGGTCGTTAGAGCGGGCATCTACAAAGTCTTTTGCCACATCTTTAAGCGCGGCAAGCCTGTTGGGCTTTAAATCCTGCGCCAGCATACTGGCCGATATATCCATGGCCATAACAATATCTATACCGCGGGTGCTGTGGTTTTTGCTGTTAACATCTACTGTGCGCGGGCGTGCAAGCGCAATGATAATGGCACTCAGTGCCAATAGCCTCATGGCAAATAACACCGGCTTAAGCCTGCCCAGTAATGACGGCTTTACCTTAAAACCGTTAAGCGAACTTACGGTAAGCGTAGCGGTTTGCTGCCTGCGTTTCCAGATGTACCACGCAATGGCAAACGGAAGCGCCGCAAAAAGCCAAAAGAAACCGGGATTTAAAAACGTTATATCTTTCATGCTTACTGTACCCTTAGTTCTATTGATTTTTTAATGCGCTCCATAATATTTGTGGAATATTCATCGGCCTGGCGGCCAATGACCACCACCTGCTGCAGGCCGCTTTGCTGCTTAAACAGGTACAGCTCATACTTGCAGTCTACCATGCCCTGCCCCGCAACAAGCGGCTGGCGCAGCGTACCATATACCCGGGTGCCGGTAACACCTTTATCAGTTTTAAAATCTTCTGATTTAAGCAGTATGTCTTTAGCGCCTTTAGACTCCCATGTCTTGATGATGCCATCGGCCCACTCTGTAAAATCTACATCTTTAGGCTCTTTAAACGATAGCGTAGCCACCTCAACATAAAAGTGCTTTTCTATAGACCCCATAGCAAAAGACTGCATGTCTTTAACCAGCGCCATAGTGCCCGTAGGCAGGGTACTTTCTTTATCAAGCCTTACCAGCACCTGTGGGGTTTCTATGGCAACACCCGGGTTGCCGTATTCGCTCTTAACCCACTCGCCCTCGGCCAGGTCTTTAGTAGGATAGTTAAAATAATTGTCTTTAATATACGGTATGCCCCAGAGTATCATGGCCACCGCAACAGCTATGGTAGCCGCGCTTATAGATGACCACAGTATAATCCTCTTTTTTTGCCTTTCTTTCTTTTTGCGCTGCTCATCAAGCCATTGCGCTGTATGCTCTTCGTCTTCCTCTTTTTCTTCGGGGATGGAGCGGTCAATCACTACTATGGTTTTTTCTATGCGCTGGCGGTCTTCTGCAATTTCAAAGTCCAGCGGGCGGCTCTTGGCAAACTTCACCAGGTCGGCATTGTGCAAAATCTGCTCCAGCTGGGCAAAAGTCTCAGATTTGAGGCTCATCCTGCGGCGCTGCACGGCATTACGCATGGCCTCAATAAGCTCGCCCGTGGTGCTTTCCATAGCCGGTATGTGTATGGCCTCTTCAATATACGTGCGCGCAATGTTAGACATCTCGCTGTAGTATTCCTTAACCTCGCCGCGTTGCAGCAGGTCTTTCTTTTCAAGGTCTTTAAGCTGTGCTGTAGCCCTTTCTATAGGGGTTGTGCGCACCTCGGGGGCCGCTTTTGCCGCACCCGCTTTCTTTTTCCGGAAGAAAAACCACCACACAGCAACGCCCACCACGCAGTAGATTAAAAAACCGGCAATAATCCAGTATATATTAAAACCCTCACCCTCTGCGGCGGCCACGGTTTTAATATCATACATTTTTTGCTTCAGGGTATCTACTTTTATGCTGGCCACCTCCAGGAACAATGAGTCGGTCTGGATGGTTTTGTTGTTGATGATTACCGGCAGGCGCGGAATAACATACCGGCCCGAATCAAACTGGGTTAGCCCGTATTTTTTGATGAGCTGCAGGCGCGCGCCGTCCTTTACCGTATCTACCGGATAGGATTCCAGCACCTCAAGCTGCCCAAAGTTTTTGCCCTGCGGAAAGTTAACCTTGTCCCTAGCCTTCACATTAGCCTTTAAGATAAGGTTAGCCTGCGAGCCTATTTTTATTTTGGTGGAGTCTATGCTGGCCTGCACCTGTTTTTGTTGCCCAAAAGCGGTAAGGGCGGCAAAAAACAGCGCCAGTATATATATATTTTTCAAAGTCTTTACTTTCATATTAATCACCTGCTTATCGGGCTTTAAAATAACCCAGCAATTTGGTTACATACGATTCGTCTGTGCGGGTTGTAACGGTACCCGCGCCGCAGCGGCTAAAGGTTTCCTTAAAATAGGCCACCCTTTCGGCATAGTATTTTTCATATTGCAGCCTTACTGCTTTAGCCCCTGTGTTTACCAGCAGCGTTTGGCCGGTTTCGGCATCCAGCATGTTTACAAGGCCTATATTGGTCATTTTTTCTTCGCGCTGGTCATACACCCTCACTCCGGTAATATCGTGCTTCTTAGCGGCTATTTTAAGCGTATGCTCAAAGTCGCCGCCCATAAAATCAGATATCAAAAATACAATGGCCTTCTTTTTTTGCACACCGGCAAGAAACTTAAGCGCTACAGATAAATCGGTCTTTTTGCTTTTGGGCTCAAACTCAATAAGCTCGCGGATAATGCGCAGCACATGGCTCTTGCCTTTTTTGGGCGGAATGTAAAGCTCCACCTGGTCGCTAAAAAGTATCAGGCCTATCTTATCATTATTTGTAGTGGCCGAAAACGCCATGGTAGCGGAAATCTCCGTCACAATATCTTTTTTAAAGGCGTTTTGCGTACCAAAGCTTTCTGAACCTGAAACATCTACCATAAGCATCATGGTAAGCTCACGCTCTTCCTCAAAAACCTTAATGTAGGGCTCATTGTAGCGCGCGGTAACATTCCAGTCTATGGCACGCACATCATCGCCAAACTGGTACTGGCGCACCTCGGCAAAGGTCATACCCCGCCCTTTGAAAGACGTGTGGTACTCCCCCGAAAATATGTGGTCGCTAAGCCTCCGGGTTTTGATCTCTATCTTCCGGACCTTTTTTATTATCTCTTTTGTATCCAAAATCTTTAGTTTAAAGTTTAATGTTCCGGGTTCAAAGTTGTTGGGACACTACAGGAACCTTGAACTTCAAACCTTAAACTCGAAACAAATTTTTATGGCACTTCTATCTCATTCACTATTTTGTTGATGATATCCATGGCGGTTACATTTTCAGCCTCAGCCTCATAGGTAATGCCTATACGGTGGCGCAGCACATCGTGCACCACAGCCCTAACGTCTTCCGGAATAACATATCCCCTGCGCTTAATAAACGCGTAGCATTTAGCGGCAATGGCAAGGTTGATGCTGCCCCTGGGCGATGAGCCAAAGCTGATGAGCGGCTTAAGGTTGCCCAGCCTGTATTTTTCAGGAAAACGGGTCGCAAAAATGATATCAAGTATGTATTTTTCAATTTTTTCGTCCATGTATACCTCGCGCACAGCTGCCTGCGCCCTCAGTATCTGGTCTATAGAAACCACAGGGTTTACTTTTTCAAAACTGCCTTTCAGGTTCTGGCGAATAACCAGGCGCTCGTCTTCCATTTTAGGGTAATCAATAACCGCCTTAAGCATAAAACGGTCTACCTGTGCTTCCGGCAGCGGGTAAGTACCCTCCTGCTCTACCGGGTTCATGGTAGCCATTACCAAAAACGGCTTTTCAAGCCTAAAGGTTTGCTCGCCTATGGTTACCTGCTTTTCCTGCATGGCTTCCAGCAGCGCGCTCTGCACCTTTGCCGGGGCACGGTTAATCTCGTCGGCCAGTACAAAGTTGGCAAATATGGGCCCTTTTTTTATGGTAAACTCGTTTTGCTTAACGTTATATATCATGGTACCCACCACATCGGCAGGCAATAAATCTGGCGTAAACTGTATGCGGCTAAAGCTGCCGTGCACGGCCTGGCTCAGGGTGTTTATGGCAAGGGTTTTTGCAAGCCCGGGCACGCCCTCAAGCAATATGTGCCCTTGGCCTAACAAGCCAATTAGCAGGCGCTCAATCATATACTTCTGGCCCACTATAACCTTGTTCATTTCCATAACAAGCAGGTCTACAAAGGCACTTTCCCTTTCTATCTTTTCGTTTATTGCCCTTATGTCTAAAGCGGCTGTGTTATCTTCCATATTTGTTTGTTTATTTTGGAGTGTGAATTTAATACGCTTTTTTTATATTACAAATTCATTGCCTAAATTATTGCCTTTGGCGCAAATGCGTTGTTAATGCGTTGTTAACGCTTAGTTGCCTTTATTGCTGTGGATATACTTTTTTTGGCCTATATGGCAAAATTTAAAAATGTGCCGTTTATTCAGCGTAAAGCTACATGGTTTTCGCATGCCGGTTGCCCACATACAACGAAACTATGCGGCTTAAAGTATAAAAAAGTTAAAAAGCAGGGGTTAAAGGCAGTTTTATGCAGGTAAACCATCATTAGATTTACTTACAAATAAGCCCTTCATAAAAATATGCTGCCTTTTTTTATTAATTTTATGGTCACAAAACAAACCACCAATGAAGACTAAACTTTCCCCCATTATTGCAGGTACAATGAACTGGGGTGTATGGCAGGGTAATTTTACCACCGCACAAATGGCAAAGCTTATCAACGATTGCATAAGCTATGGCATAACCTCTTTTGACCATGCCGATATTTATGGCGGGTATACCACTGAGGCCGAATTTGGCCACGCATTTATAGAAAGCGGCGTTAACCGCGATGATATACAGCTTATCAGCAAATGCGGCATACAGCACACCGTGGGAAACAGGCCCAATAAAGTAAAGCATTATGACTACAGTAAGGAGTATATAATATGGAGTGCCGAAAACTCCCTGAAATTTTTGCAGACCGATTATCTTGACCTGCTGTTGTTGCACCGCCCCAGCCCTTTAATGCAGGCTGATGAAATTGCCGAAGCCGTAGAAAAGCTTAAAGCTGAAGGCAAGATTAGGGAGTTTGGCGTGAGTAACTTTACCAACAGCCAGACCGACCTCATTCGCAGCCGTACCGAGGTGGTGTGCAACCAGATAGAATTTAGTGCAACCGAGTACCAGCCCATGCTTGATGGCACGCTTGATTATATGCAGGTGCACAACATCAAGCCCCTGGCCTGGAGCCCCGTGGGCTCGTTGTTTAAGCGTGCCAACCCGCAAACGCAGCGGCTTAAAAGCCTGTTGTTAGACCTGGGCGATAAGTATGACACATCAAGCGATATGCTGCTGCTGGCCTGGATATTGCGCCACCCGGCGGGCATTGTGCCGGTATCAGGGTCGCTGCAATCCGAAAGGCTAAAATTCCAGATGAAAGCCACCGGTATAAAGCTGGAGCTGGAAGACTGGTTTGCTATCTGGACCGAGAGTATGGGGGAAAAGGTGCCGTAATGGCCCCCCAGCCCCAAAGGGGAAAATTGAAAATGACAAAAACTATAATTAACAATACCTTGCTACCTGAGTGAAGCTAGCCCCTCTCCTTTGGAGAGGGGTTGGGGTGAGGCCAATTAAACACTAAATGAAAACAGCTTTAATAACGGGTGCCACCAGCGGCATAGGCAGGGCCACGGCGCGCTACCTGGCAAAAAACAACTTTAGGCTTGTAATATGCGGGCGCCGCGAAGACCGCCTGGCCGAGCTGCAGGATGAGTTTAGTGCCCTGGTGCCGGTGCTTACGCTAAACTTTGACGTGCGCAAAAAAAAGGAGGTTGCTAAGGCCATTGCCTCGCTCCCGCCCGATTTTAATAAAATTGATGTACTGGTAAACAACGCCGGCAACGCCCACGGCCTCGACCCTATAGAAAACGGCGATGTAGACGACTGGGATGCCATGATAGACATCAACATCAAAGGGCTGCTGTATGTTAGCAAAGCAATAATTCCGGGTATGGTAGAGCGCAAAAGCGGGCACATCATCAATATAGGGTCTATAGCCGGTAAAGAAACCTACCCTAACGGCAACGTATATTGCGCCACCAAGCATGCCGTAGATTCGCTTAACATTGCTATGCGCATGGACCTTAACCGGTATGGCATCCGCGTAGGCGCCATAAACCCCGGCATGGTGGCAACGGAATTCAGCGAGGTGCGCTTTAAGGGCGATACCGAACGTGCCGCAAATGTATACAAAGGCCTCGACCCGCTTTTAGCCGAGGATATTGCCGATATTATACACTTTGTGGTTACCCGCCCGTACCATGTTAATATAGCCGATTTAACGGTGCTGCCCACAGCGCAGGCGAGTGCTACCATGATAAATAAGAGCCACTTCGTTTAAATTGTTGGGAGTTAAGAGTTAAGAGTTGATTTTAAAGTTAGTATTTAACAGTCCTCACCCCCGGCCCCCTCTCCGATGGAGAGGGGAGCCATAACGGGTATAGTTCGATTTTCGGCAGTATGTTACAATATACAGGTTATCAAATGTACAGTGTAGCTGCTCCCTCTCCTTTGGAGAGGGCTGGGGAGAGGACAAAAAGATTTCACCACACGATAGTGGTTAAAGTATTGATATTTAACCACAAAGGACACGAAGGTTTTTTCACAAAGACCACAGGCTTTATGGAAGTATTAAGGGCACAAGGTTCAAAGCTACGCTTTGTGCGGTATCGTGGGCTCCGCTTTGTGTCCTTTGTAAGACAACTTGTTGTCCATTGTGAGCTTTAAATAGTGTACTTAGTGAAAAAGCTTTGTGAACCTTGTGGTTAAATTTAAAAAGTGTTCACACATCATAGTCAGAAGGAAGTAATTACCCTGAACTCTCAACCCGCAACCTTAAGATGATCAACAAGCGCCTCTTAATTAAAAACCTGCTGGCTCACAACGATGAGAGCAGCTTTTATGACAAAAAGCGCCAGCTTAACCTGCACACTAAAGAAGGCAAAGCCAAGTTCGTAAAGCACATTTGCGCGCTATCCAACTCTAACCCAAACAACAACAGCTACATAGTTGTAGGCGTGGAAGACGGCGATAACGAAATTACCGGCACCGACTTTTATGACGACAGCCGCATCCAGAACCTGGTCAACGCGTTTTTAGAAAACCCCCCGCGCATTCAGTACGAAAACGTGCCCTTTCCGCACCTGCCTAAAGACCGTGTAGTAGGCCTGGTTAGTATCAACCCAGGCGGAAAGACCTCCTATTTTAAAAAGAATGTTTACACGATAGCCGCAGGCACTGTTTTTGTTCGCCGTGGCAGCAATTCTATGCCGGTTGAGGGCGATGTGCCACCACCCGCCCAAAACGCCCAGACAGTGGCCGATATTGAGAATACATCGCGCAACAGCATAGCCCATACCCTCGACGGCGTGCTCGATTTTATAAACAATAGGCATAAAGACATGACGGCCCGCTATAAAGTTTTTAATGAACTCTTTATTGTGTGCTGGGCCGGCCACAAAAAAGTGGTAAAGGGCAAAACGTATTTTTACCGGGTTGATATTGAATTGATAAACGAGCAGGTAAAGCTGTTTTATTCGGCACTGGATGAAGTAAGCATTGATTTTACCGAAGACAGCTTTAGCATTACCGAATATGTGGCCCTGGGCCTTAACGATAAGACCAGCTACTACCCGCTGGAAGAGGTAAGCATACGCTTCAGCGAAAGCGGCAGCTATAAAATTGAATCGCGCCTGGTCTTTGACCCGCCCCAGTACAACCGCAAGATGATGTACCACATCTACAACGCTAACCTGGCGCTGCTGGATAAGCTTGAAAAAGGCACAATCTTGTCTGACAGGGAGATGAAAGACATGCAAAACCTGCCCAGCACCCTGATGATTTGCCACCTTAACGGTTTTAATGAGGCCAAGCAACGGCTGGGAGCGGCAAAACCACTGCTCAAAGCCTTTCCTGATGCTGCCGTATATGTATCCTTTAAGGAAGCCATGCGCGTGTTGCGCAAAATGAAATATGACCGTATCTCATAAAAAAGGAAGGCTAAATGCCTCCCCTTTTTTATAATTCTAATTATCGTTATTATTGCTTGATCAGCTTATAAGATGATGTGCCTTTATCAGTAGTAACTTTTACCAGATAAATGCCGGGGGATAGCGCGGCGGTGTTTACAACACCATCGCCTCCTGAGGTAAGGCACAGCCTTCCGTTTATATCATAAATAGCAGCCGACTGCACTGTGCTTTGCAAAGCGCTTATATACAACAAGTCTTTTACCGGGTTAGGATATAATACTACCCTGCCCATTTCATTATCATTGATGGATAGAACGCTATAAAATTCCGTAACTGCGGTGTTTGTGGTAACCGGCTCATTAAAATCAAAAAAGATATTGGCGCTGCTGTTTACTAAATCACCTTCATCAATATCAGCTTTGGGTTCAATCCTGTACGTTACAAATCCGTGGCTCGCCGGCTCGCTGCTGGTGCTGTCTGCTAAAAATATATTATCAAATTTAAAAGACACCAGGCCATTAGCATTGCGTACAGCTGTATAATCATGGCTGGCTGCAACAGGGTCAAACGTAGACCAGTCAAGGTTAGCATCCAGCTGATTTTGAACTTCTATATTAACCGCTGGCGCTGTTCCTGTATTTTGGAAACGGATGGTGTAATGCAGATACCTTACTTCCGATTCAAGCGGAACAAAGTTGCCTTCGTGCACAGTTATATCATTAGGGTCAAATGCATTAACCACTACCTGCCCTAAGCTGTACGTGTTGTTTTCAGGCACGGAATCGGTTGCATCCATGGCCGTATAGCAGGTAAATCCAAGGCTTTCGCCACCTGTATTAACCGGCGGGGGCAGCACATTAAATACAGCATTAGTAACGCTGGTACCCATGGCCGGAATTGTACCAATAGTAAAGGTAACCGTGTCAGCATCAAGGGTTATATACGTGCTGTTTGCAGAGAGCAGGTTTGTATTACTGCTGCTGTAATCCAGCGTTACGGTAACACCTGTGGCAGGCACCGGGCTGTTGTTTTGCACCACAAGGGCATAATTAGCATCAAAACCTGCCTGCGCGTTGTTTAACGGTATCAGCAGCACCTCAATATCATTAACCGGGTTTACCGGCATTGGTGTGCATATAGTAACCTGAGGCGGTGTAACTGTAGGAAAATTAACGGTAAGCGTAACCGGAGCTAAGGGTTCAAAGCCCGCTATAGCACCCAGTTCAATGGTATACGAAACGCCTGTACCATTGGGCAGGTTGTCTATTACAAACTCGCCTTCGGCATTGGCAAAAACCGACATCGAGCCGCCGTTACCGGCATTCACTACAACTTCGGCGCCGGGCAGTGCATAGTCGGCTGCACCGTTGCACACGCCATCGCCATCAGCATCTACCTGTACCACACCACTTATATAATTGCCGGTGCCCATGCTAAACGTAACCGGTGCAGACCAGTCGGTGTTAAAGGTTGTGCCAAACGTAGAACACACGGTACGCACATATAACGTATAGGCAGTATTAGGCGTCAGGTTATTAAGGGTAAACGGATTCGTGGTAGTGGTTCCTGTAGGCGGGGTAGTTGCAACGGCAGGCACTGATGTGATTCCCTCCAATAAAAAATACTGCCAGGGCCCTGTTGTACTGTCCTGCCAGTTTACTGTTGCCGATGTGCCCTGCGGCGAAACAGCAACGTTATAAGGGGCGTAGCAACCATCAGCGGCACATTGCGACATACCCTGAAACAGCAGTGAGTTCTGGCTTCCATCCCCTGCAGGCTTGGTATAGACGGTTTGGTTATAAGCGTTTTGTACAGACACCCCTATTTCGTCAGGCAATGTACCGCCTTCATTCCAAAAAAGCTGAAACGGCACCTCATCGCAAAGGGGCACAACTATGGCAGATGCGCTGCCGGTTTCCATACCTAAAACGGCAATCGTTACGCCATTTTGCTTAACGCTCACGGTGTTACCGTTCCATCCGTTAGCGCCGGTATCGGTAAGGTTAAAGGTATACTGGCACTGAGCCGATAATGCGCAGACGGGAATGTTCAGTACAAGCGGTGGTGTCCAGATGCTGGCAGTGCCCTCACCGCATACGGCGCGAATATATATTTTATAGGCCCCGCCGGAAAGCCCGGTAAATGTAAAAGGGTTTGTGGTAACCATTATACCTGCGCCTGTAGGTGCTGCGGTTGCCGGTACTATTTCTATCTCCCACGATGTAATATCAGGGGGGCTTGTCCAGCTTACAGTAGCCGAAGTTCCTGTTATATTAGTGGCTACCAGGTTTGATGGCATATAGCACGCCGGCCCAATATTCACATTATCAATCATCCAGCCATCGCCGTTATCACCCTGCATCATAAAGCCTATATACACTACCTGTCCGGCATAATCCGCCAGCGATACTGTAACTTGTGTCCATTCCGTTTGCACCGGATTTATACCACTTTCATTCCATACCATAACGTTGCTGTAGTTTATCAGGTTGGTTTGTAACGCGGTACTACCGGTAACAGTACTAATATGAATTTCATAGGTATTCCCCTGCGTATTAGGAGTTGAAAGCTTAGAATAAAACGTAAGTTGCCCGTTAGCCGGCACAGTTACAGCCGGTGTTATAAGCCAGTCTTCGGTGGTAGTACCGTTAAAAACGTCTTCAGCCAGCAATTGGGCATGGTGTGCGCCTGCATAACTGCCCGCAGTGCCCTGTTCCCATTTTTTATCCGGGCCGGCCTGATTAACAATTGCCCACCCCGCGGGGCCTCCTGCTCCTGCGGCCCCCGTCGGCACCGCCCAGGTTCCTTCAAAATCTTCAATCAACTGGCCAAAGCCAATAAGCGGCAGCATCCCTAATAAAATAAGTAATAGTTTTTTCATAGCATATTGATTTTAAGTTCTTAAAGTTAATATTTTTCTAATTCGGGAACAATTAAGCAGGGGTTATTTGCTAAAAAAAGTATATTTACTATTAATTTTTAACTAAAATAATGCATTTTATGGGGAGAACCCTTGTAATAGGCGATATACACGGGGCATACAAAGCTCTAATCCAGATACTTGAGCGCGCAGACGTTACTACCCATGACCTCCTAATTTTTTTAGGCGATTATGTAGACGGATGGGGGCAGTCGCCCGAAGTTATAGACTACCTGATAAGCCTTAAAGATACACATAAGTGCTTATTTATGAGAGGCAACCATGACGACCTGCTTATGCGCTGGCTTACCACCGGGCAGTATAGTGAGGAGTGGTTTAACCATGGTGGCCGCATTACCATGGACTGCTACACGGCATTGCCTGATGACAGCCGCCAAATGCATATTCTGTTTTTACAAAGCCTGCAGGACTATCATCTAAGCGATGATAACCGCCTGTTTGTACATGCGGGCTTTACCAACCTGAACGGGGTTAAGCACGAATATTTTCCGCGTATGTTTTACTGGGACAGGACGTTATGGGAAACCGCGCTGGCCCTTGACCCTGCCTTGGCCCCTACTCACGCCTTTTACCCCAAGCGGTTTAACCACTATAAAGAAATTTTTATAGGGCATACACCCGTAACCCGCATAAAATCAACTACTCCCGTACAAAAAGCAAACATCTGGAATGTAGATACCGGTGCTGCTTTCCGCGGGCCCCTAACCATTATGGATGCCGATACCAAACAATTTTGGCAGAGCGACCCGGTTCATGATTTGTACCCCGAGGAGAAGGGAAGAAACTAAGTTTTTACCTTACAGGAAAGCGCGATTTTTCATACCTAATCCGGTCTAAAAACCGGCGGTTAAAATAAGGCAAAAAAAAACGGGGCCTAAGCCCCGTTTATAGTATAATCACAGCAAAACCTTAGTTAACTGTAATGTTATCAAGCTGAATTGTTGTAGTTACCGTAGCTGTACCGGTATACTCAAACACAAAGAAACCGTTGCCTGTTAATGATGCCGGTATGGCATAAGTACCTGCTGTGGTAAAGCTGTTTTGGCTCTGGCCCGCAGCCGGATACGTAAGCCCTGTAAATGAGGCGGTAATATCAGTAAAGTTAGCTACATCAAACGTGTTTAGCGGCGTGTAGTTAGCTGCTGTTACATAATACACTTTAAGTGCCTGGCCTGCCATGTAGCGAATTTCCTTATCAAAAGAGAAGTTGTTCGCTGCAGTAAAGTCTACCGGTACAAAAAAGTAGGTCTTTGCATCCTCACCGGGATTAGAAGCGCCGTTAAAAGAGGTCATCTCAATATACTTATTGCCTGTACTTGCAGGAAACTGCTTAACAGCCCAGTACCTGTCTCCTACAGTATAGTCGTTTACATAGGGGGCAAATGTAGTGTTGGCTACGGCAAAGCTCTCAAATGTTTCAGTAAACGCACCTGAATAATTTACCGCGGTACCACCAAGGGCGCTGTCGCTTGTGCCGGGCTCTCCCGGGTTAACAGGGGCATCGCCAAAACGCGGCTGGTCAAGTTTAATATCGCTGCTTACACGTGCAACAAACTGGTAGTCGCTGCCAAATTTAGTAAGCACACCACGCACAGTACCGCTGCCCGCAGGCACCTCGTTAGCAGCATAGCTTGCAAACTCACTGGTACGGAAAATAATGGTGTTGCCCGAAGCATCCTCAAGCAAAAGGTTTGTAGCGCCACCCAGTACATTACTGTCATCATAATATGTGCCGCCTACTGCATCGGCCACAAACTCTACGTTTTGCAGCTCTACAAGCGTGTTTATACGGGCATCGTTAAGTGCCTGAGAAATGGTAAGGTCCTGTACAAGGTCTTCTTCGCTAACTACGGTACAAGAGCGGTTAAGCACGGTGGCAGCCTGTGCTGCGCTAAGCCTGCCCACCTGGCCCTGGTAAAGGGCACCTATCCTGAGGCTGCCGTTAGCTTTATCAGTATACGTACCGTCAAGGTTAATAAGCACTTTGCGGCCCACGTTAAATATGGCTGCATAAGAGGCATCTTCTACCGGCACGCTAAAGCCAAAAGAGCCATCAAGCGTCTGGAATGATATTGACTTGTAAAAGTTACCGCCGCTGTCGCTGCTGGTTACATAGGCTTCTATAATGCCATCGCCGGTATAGGCTGTGGCCGTAGCAGGTGCCGGAACACTTTGCGGCTCCATATTAGCAACAAGCGTAGTACCATCGCAAGATAAATCAGGGTTAGTATAATCGTCATCGTTAATACAAGAGCTAAGCAGGCTGGCTGCCACTACTGCATATGCGGTTGTTTTAAATATTGCTTTCATAGTATATAATTTTATTTTTTTTTAGAAGTTGATATAAACATTAACAAAAAACGTCCTGCCGTACCCATAAAAATATTTTGGCCCAAAAGATGGGTTGCCGCTGCTCACATCCTGGTTAAGGCTGCGGTAGTTAGCATTACGTGCCTGCTCAAAGCCACCTGTTTTATAAGTAACATCAAAAATGTTATTTACGCTGGCAAAAAAGCCCACGGTATTTTGCTTTATCCTCCATGACTTGCCACCCTGTATGTTAACAAGGTAAAAATCGTCAAATTTTTCCTGTTTTAGCAACTGTGCTGCCCTTTCTGCGGTAGCCTCAGGAAACGGAAGCTTTTGCGGGTCAAGGTTGTTAACAAAAAAGTTGTTTGTGCGTAGCAGTGCCGATACATCAATATAATTGTTAGCAAGGTAGTTAGCATTAGCGCCCACCCACCAGTATTTAGGGTCGCGGTATTCTATACCTACAGAGTATGCCTGTTGCGGCATGCCCGGAAGCTTATAATCTTTAAGGGCCGCCGTACCAAAATTCTGTATGGCAGCGGTGCCTCCTGTACCCAGGTCATCACTGGCAAGGGCATCATTGTTTACAAATACATTTGGGTTATTGTTATAGGTATATTTGCCATATGCGGCAGATGCCATAACTTTAATGGTACTGGTTACCTGGTACTCAAGGCCCAGCTCGCCACCCATCATTTTTTTGTCAATACCTGTAACGGTCTCGGCCACAAAGGCGTTAGTATCGCTGGCAGTACCGTTATCTCCGCCGTCTACTATACCTTCAGCAAAAAAGAACGATGTTTCGGTAGCATTTTGTATAGTCGAATAAAATCCGGTAAGCCTTGCCTTAAGCCTTGGCGCACGAATTATGTAGCTAAGGTCGGCGCTTGTTATGTCTTCGCTGTCTATATTATCAATAAAATTGTTGTTAAGCCTCGCATTAGGAAACGTGTTTCTTAGCGTAGGCGCCTTAGTCATAAACACACCGTTTGCCACAATGCTGTTACGGCCGTCTATCTTGTAGGTAAAGCCTGCTTTTACACCCGGATTATCAAAAGATATTTTTTGGCTTTTGCCAAGAGAGTTGTTGGCATAAAGGCCGTTGCGATAAAGGCCCTCCCTCTGGTACTCGCTGCGGCTGTAGTTAAGCGCGCCATAAAAGTCAAACTTGCTGTAAGCAAATTTAAATTGTGCAAACGCGTCTATAGTATTGGCAAGCAGGTTATAGTTGTAGCCAAAGGTATCGCCCACGCGCACCTCACGGTTAGGGTTATTAAGGTCGGCCTGGCCCTGATTGCCACTATAAAACGGGTCAACGTCAAGGTAATAAGAGCCTCCTAAAAGGTCAAGCATGTTCTGGAAGTTGTGGCTCTTAAGGTTTTTAAACGTTGCGCCGCCATTAAAGGTAATGTTCTCTGCAAGTTGAGAGCGCAGTATGGCATTAGCGGTCAGGGTGTTATCATCTGTCCTGTCTTCATACAATACATAACGGCTTACACCCGGTGCACGGCCTATCTCCTGGTTGTTGGCATCGGTAATGGCTACTGTGTTAGTAAGGTACAGGTTGTTCCAGTCCAGTTGCGGCTGGCCCACAAACGTTGCCAGGTCGCTTTGTGCAGCCGCAACGTTTTCATCGCTGTTACCCACAAAATTGCCTCCAAGCCCGCCCGGCTGGTATTCTATTGGGTTTACATCTTCATCACTGTATAATGAAAGCGAAGCACTGGGCAGGTTACCATAATAGGTAGGGTCAGGGTTTTTAACATCCTGGTAGTCAAGGCGGCTGTTGCCTATCTTGCCAAACTGGTAAGCGACATTGGTATTAAGTGATGTTGTTTCGCTAATCTGCCAAAAATGGCTCAGCATAAATATAGGCTCTTCAACATCCTTATCACGGCTGTTGCGTTTCTTGCCATTCTGCCATCCCCAGTAAGAGTTGTAGTCTATACCCATAAGGTCGTTAACCTCTTTGGTATTAGGCGAATTTTTACCCCTGCTGTTCTGGGCATATATACCTGTAAAGTTAAGGCTATGCTTATCGTTTATCTTTTTTTCAACGGCTAAAAAGAAAGAGTTGGCACTATAATCAGTTCCCTGAAAGTAGCCTTCCTGAGCCCACCTGCGCGATGCAGATATGGTATAAGCCCAGCCGTTAGCCTGAAGCCCCGATGCGTAAGTAGCCATGGCCCTCCAGTCATAGCTGGTATTGGCACCACTAAAAGATACCCTTGCGCCCGGCCTGTATATGCTGGCGCGGGTATTAATTTCCTGTGTACCTAATATGTTGCCAAAAGTATAGTCAGATGGGGCAGAACCCATGGTAAACTCCTGGTTGCGGGTGGCATCATTAAGGCCTCCCCAGTTACTCCACTGCGGGCGCCCGTCATACAGCTTGTTCATTACCACACCGTTTATCATGGTGGTACTGTATTCGTTATCTAAACCACGTATCCTAAAGCGTGCAAGCCCCCAGTTAAAGGCGGCCGCCTGCTGAAAGTTATCGCGCGATGACTGCAATAGCCCCGCGGTATTTTCGCTGCCCGAGTTGTCATCGCCCAGGTCATTGTCTGTTATGGTAATCAGGCTCAGCTGCTGCTCTGTGGTAATGTCATCTTCAAGAGATACCACACCCAGGTCCAGCTGCTGCCCTTCGGCTACCTCAAGGGTAAAAGTTTGCGGCACATAGGCGGTTGTGCTTACTACAAGTGTAAGGCTGCCCGGGGCCACATCATTAAAAACAAAAACACCTTCGGCATTGGTTAGTGCGGTTTGCGCGGTCCCCTCCAGCGTAGCCACCACATTTTCGATGGGCTTTTGCGTCTTGGAGTCTACTACCTTACCCTGCACCGATGCCGCTTGCTGTGCAAATGCACATACGGCCTGTACTACGAATAAAAGACTGAGTACTAACTTTTTCATAAATAAATTTAAAGATTATTCCGTTCCTCGTTAAGTTAAATATTTCTTAACGGCGGCAAATGTAAAGCATTTAAAAATAATATCTACCTTTGGCACCTGATTTGTTATAAAACTTCACGTTAAATTAATATTTGTTATATAATGATAAAACGTTTTCGCAACCTGTTCATCCTCTTACTGGTAGTTTTTTCGGCTAAAGCCCAGGAACCACCTAAAGCCAACGGAAAACAATATAAGGTGCGCACCATTGCCTTTTACAATGTAGAGAACCTGTTTGACACCATAAACGACCCTCATACTAATGATGAAGAGTGGCTGGCCACCGGCACACAGCACTGGACAGGTGCTAAATACAAAAAAAAACTGGGCAACCTGGCACGGGTGTTAACCCAGCTGGGCACATCCGAAGCACAGCATGAGCCGCCTACTATTATAGGTGTGGCCGAAGTTGAGAACCGCCAGGTGCTGGAAGACCTTATAAAGCAGCCCGGCATGGCCGAAAAAGGATATGGTATCATCCATTTTGACAGCCCCGATAAAAGGGGTATAGACGTAGGCCTGCTGTACCAAACCAAGTATTTTAAGCCCACAAGCTATAAAAATATCCCGCTGTATGTGTATGATAAAGAGAAGGCAGAAGCCGGAAAGAAAGCAGAAGCCGCAGACACCGCAGAAGATAAAGAAGACAAAGGCATTGTAGATTATACCGGCCGCATTTATACCCGCGACCAGCTGCTTGTTACCGGCCTTTTAGACGGCGAAGAGGTAAGCTTTATAGTAAACCACTGGCCATCGCGCTCCGGCGGAGAAAAAAAGAGCAGCCCTAACCGCGAGGCCGCCGCTGCCCTTAACAAAAAGACTATAGACTCACTATACGCTATAAACCCTAACCTTAAGCTGATTACCATGGGCGACCTTAACGATGGGCCGTACAACAACAGCGTAAAAAAAGTGCTTGGCGCCAAAGGCCTTAAAGAAGATGTAAAGGAAAAAGGCATGTACAACCCCATGGAACCCATGAGCAAAAAAGGCATAGGCACCCTGGCTTACCGCGATGCATGGGACCTTTTTGACCAGATGATCATTACCGAGCCGCTTATTAAAACAGATTATACCTCATACCGCTACTGGAAGGCAGGCGTATACAACAAAACGTTTATGACCCAGCCCGGCGGGCAGTACCGTGGCTACCCGCTGCGCAACTCAAACGGCGATGTAGGCTTTAGCGACCACTTTCCGGTATACCTTTACCTGATCAAAGAACAAAAATAATACTCAAACCGCGCCAACAGCGCGGTTTTTTTTGTCCTGTAGAGACAGGTTGCGCCTTTCTCTATAGTACAAGAGTAAGTGCCCAACGGGTGAAGCTGCTCCCTTCTTCCTTAGAAAGCCCTGACCGGTTACAGCACGGCATTTTCAGTTCAAAAACACACCGTGTAGCTGCTCCCACTCCTTTGGAGAGGGTTGGGGAGAGGACTAAGAAGATGTGTCGAATTGATAGCCTTTAGAAGCGGTAGCTTAACGCCCGGGCGAGGCCTGCCTGAGTGAAGCTATTCCCCTCTCGAGGGGTGCCCGTAGGGCGGGGTGGTTCTACATCCAAAAAAATGTAGCTTTTCATCGATCTATGTGAAGCTCTTTCTCCATCTCTAAAGAGAAGCCGGGGGTGAGTTGTACTCAAATGAAGTTACCTCCCGGGTAATAAGAATTAGTGAAAATTTGTGCAATTCGTGGCAAAAAAAGCTACCTTTAATCTAAACTTAAACCTGCATGCCATGGCACTTATGAAGCCCTTTAACCTGAACAAATGGATAGACGAGAACCGCCACCTGCTCAAGCCGCCTGTAGGCAATAAAAACATATACCCCGCGGCAGATGATTATATAGTAATGGTGGTGGCAGGCCCTAATGCCCGTAAAGACTACCATTATAACGAAACCGAAGAGCTTTTTTACCAGCTGGAAGGCACCATAAAGGTTATAGTTCAGGATGAAGGCCAGCGTAAAGAAATGGAACTCCACGCCGGCGATATGTACCTGCACCCCGGCAAGGTACCCCACAGCCCCGTGCGCAGCGAAGGGTCCATAGGCCTGGTGATTGAGCGTGTGCGTGCCGGCCGCGGCTTTACCGATGGCCTGCTGTGGTTTTGCGACAACTGCAACCACAAATTATACGAAGTATTCTTTGAGCTTCATAACATTGAAAAGGATTTCCTGCCCCATTACCAATATTTTTACAATTCCGAAACATTGCGTACATGTAACAAGTGCGGGCATGTATTACCCGTAGATGAGCGGTATGTGGCTAAATAACCTACACGCTTAAGAGTAATCAATTAAAGAACAAGATTACAAAAACCCAACAGCGCATCTTTTTACTTACCTTTGCACAAAATTATCAAACCCTGATATGGACGACAGTCATACGGACATACAAGTAACCTAAAGCCGGGGCATTGCCACATGCATTTCCCTGCCTTAAAATACACGGAAAGCAATGGTAACCTACTACACCACAAACGGCGGGCTAACCCCTGTAACAGATTTAAATAATGCTACATGGATAAGCACTGTTAACCCCACCAACGCCGAAAAGCAATTTCTTCTGCAAGAATTAAAGATTCCCGAAGCCTTTTATAACGATATTGAGGATATGGATGAGCGCCCGCGCCTGGAGCACGAAGAGGGCTGGCATCTTATCATTCTGCGTATACCTTACAAGAGTAGCGACACCCGCCTGCCCTATAACACCGCACCGCTGGGCATCGTGTTTAAAGATGATGTTTGTGTTTCTGTTTGCTTTACCGAAAACGATCTCCTGCCTGATTTTGTGGCCTACACCCAGCGCAAAAATATCATGCCACAGGATAATTATCATCTGGTATTAAGGCTGCTGCTCAGCAGCGGCATCTGGTTCCAGAAATACATTAAGCAAATAAGCCAGCTTATAAAAGCCGCCGAAGACAGCCTTGAAAAGTCCATCCGCAATGAAGATCTGCAAGCCCTGCTGCAAATAGAAAAGTGCCTTGTGTTTTTCATCACCTCGCTAAAGGGCAACGAAATGCTTTTTAGCCGCCTCAAAAACCTCAAGCCCGTGCGCGATACCTTTGACCCTGACCTTGTAGAAGATGTAGAGATAGAGCTGCGCCAGGCCCAGGATATGACTAACATTTATAGCGATATCCTTACCGGCACTATGGATGCCTACGCCTCTGTAATATCAAACAACCTCAATGTTATCATGAAAAGGCTTACCTCGATATCGATAATACTAATGATACCCACGCTTATTGCCAGCTTTTATGGTATGAATGTGCCAAACGGCCTGCAGCAAAACAACCATGGCCTCTGGATAATAGCATTGTTATCCTTTGTAATTTCGGTAGTAGGCGTCTTAATGTTTAAGAAAAAGAATTTGTTTTAAGCACAGCACAAGCCGGACTTAGTGAAGCTATTAACCTCTTAAGGCCCTATAAATACCGGGCGCAGGGCAGGGTGGTTCAACTGAAAACTGTGACTGAGACTGCTCACTGTAAACCGAAAACAAGGGCGTGTCCCTGCGGGCCGGGCTGTACGCTGCAAGTCCTCGCTTGTGGGCGTCGCGTTGCTCTGCCCACAGCTGTGGGCTTTCCGCTTCCATCCCTCACGCAAGCTGCACCCCTGCCGCCATGCTGCAAGTCCATGATTTGGTTCATTGTCTTATGGCAAAAGGCATCCAAATAAAAAAGCCCACTCAAATGAGTGGGCTTTTAATTGTATAAAATCGGTTTGTTAAGCTCGTACTATTTCTTTACGATAAGGAACTCTGAGCGGCGGTTTTGCGCGTGCTCGGCTTCGGTA
>Ga0265780_10000081_pt1 | contig 148271 bp, 114 predicted proteins | sample P1T30metagenome_FD_192432 | JGI IMG/M metagenome (GOLD analysis project Ga0265780, IMG submission 192432) | Plant litter microbial communities from East Loma Ridge, Irvine, California - P1 T30 | ecosystem: Environmental > Terrestrial > Plant litter > Unclassified | place: USA: California...
GTGCCTGTTCAATCGAAAGCGGATCATCTTCATAGAACCCGAAAAGTTCTTTTGAACGGGCATCAGTAATAAATTCCCGGGTAATGGAATGCATAAACCATGTACCGAAATTCGCTGCGTTAACCGCCAGGCGGAAAGCAATCTGGCCTTCCTCTATTTTCTCATGGGCCCTGATTAATTCATCATTCACTTTAGCCACTTCTTCAAGGGTGGCCGCAAGCTCCCGGTTGGTATTTGCCAGTTCTTCATTTACGGTCTGAAGGGCTTTAGAGCTGCTTTCCAGGCTTTCTTCCCATTTCTTGCGTTCCGTTACATCACGCGTGGCACCGGCTATGGCTTCAACCTCACCGTGCTCATTGAAAACCGGAGTGAAAATATAATCGTAAACCCTGCTGCCCAGGGTTGCATGGGGAAATGACACTTCTCCGCGTATAGGAAGTTTGGACTCTATAATCCGGTCGATTTCCCTCTCGTGCATTTCTGCATGCCAGGGTTCGTAGCCTATTTCCAGCAGGCCTTTTCCGATGGAATCTTCCCATGTTCTGCCCCACATGTTCAGCAGTGCCCGGTTAGCATAGGTAAAACGGTAGTCGAGGTCAAATACATACAGCAAATCCGGTGTTGATGATGTAATGGTCTCATACAGCCTCCGTTGCTGTTCAGATTGTGCTTTTGCTTTCATTAAAGCTTCTTCGGCTTCCTTACGCTGGGTAATATCCTGTGCGCTCCCAAACCATTCATTAATATCGCCCTTTTCATCCAGGATAGGGATGGCTTTGGAAGAGGTCCAGCCCGTTGTACCGTCAGCCCGCAGGACCCGGTGCTCCAGATGGAAGATTTTCTTCTCGCGGATGCATTCTTCTATCCGGTCATTTACCAGATCCAGGTCATCGGGATGTATATTGTCAGACTTCCAGTTTGTAGTGGGCGCGTCAGCATCTTTCAGAAAACCCCGGCCGTCAAGCTCACGCATCTCCTTCCAGTCAGGACTTAATGAGTATACTACTTCGGACGTAGCTTCAATCAAGACTTTCAGACGGGCTTCGGTTTCCGCCGTTTTTTGCTTTTCAGACGTATGTTGGTGGGAGAAATCGGTCATATACGGGGCTGCTGGGATTTATAATTAGCAAAAAATAAAATCTGTGGTCCTGTAGTTTTACAGATGATTTACGGAAAGGACACAGGATTCAATGCCTTAGATTTATGACTGAAAAGTTACGATAAAGTAAATAATCCCAAAAAAAATCCAGCCACTTTTTTAGTTCCCATCCGTTTAAATACACATAAAGTCTGCCTGACTGCCATAATCTGCCGAAATTATTTTATGGAATAAATCTGAACAGATCTAAAAGCAAAAGAATGGTTCCGGCTGAATAACCAATCAGGCTACGATATTTACCATTTTGGATACACCGTCAGGAAAAGAATCAGCGAATTTTGTGTTCAAAATAATACAGTAAATAAATGAATACCATCAAAGGAAAAACAGTAGTTATCACAGGGGCAGGCAGCGGGATCGGGGAAGCTGTAGCCGTAAGGCTCGCGGAGTGCGGAGCAAAGGTTGTATTGGGCGCACGCAGGATTGAGAAACTGAAAGAAGTGGCAGACCGTATAAAAAAGTCGGGTGGGGATGCGGAATATTGTATAACGGATGTCAGAAATAAAAAGGACCTGCATGCCTTGGTTCAGAAAGCAGTTGATACGTTCGGCAGGGTAGATGCCATTGTAAACAATGCCGGGGTCAGCCAGCTCAGCCGGATTGATTCACTGGATGTTGAAGGATGGAATGAAATGATCGATGTAAACCTCAAAGGTACATTGTATGGCATGGCTACTGTTCTTCCTTTCTTTAAAGAGCAGAAGTCAGGGCATATTATCAATATCATTTCCACTTCCGGACTGAAAATCGTGCCCATGCAGGGCGTATATGCAGGGACGAAAAATGCTGTGCGGACGATCGCAGAAGCATTCCGGCAGGAGTCGGACGGGCAGATCCGCATTACCGGAATCTCACCAGGCGTTGTAAAAACCCAATTGGCCGGCAGCATTAAAAATGAACAGATGAAACAGGCAATAGAAGAAAATATGGAAATGTTCGGGATAAGCCCGGCAGCCGTTGCCAGCGCGGTACTGTATGCAATGGAACAGCCTGCCGATGTTGAAATTGGGGATATTGTCATACGCCCTTCCGTACAGAATTAAATGTTGAGCAGGGTTACCGAACCATCTAAACCCGTACCTTTACAACACGAATGAAAAACGATAACTTACCAGTCCGTACTTTTAAAACCATATCACAGTTGATGCACCATCTTCATCAGCCGGCACCGGTGCACCCGCTGATTGCTTTGGTCAGTTATGATGACATGGCATTAATTCCGTTTGAAGAAGAGCAGAAAATTGCGGTCGATTTTTATAAAATTTCTTTTAAGACCCGTTTCAACGGACAGGTAAAGTACGGGCAGGGGCATTATGATTTTGAAGAGGGAGGCCTGGCTTTCTTAAGACCGAAACAGATGGTGACCACTTCCGGGGACGAGCGCAGCTATGAAGGGTTTTCCCTCTTTTTTCATGTTGATTTCATCAGAAATTACCCTTTGCAGCAGACCATCAGCCAATACGGATTTTTTTATACTCCGTTTCGGAAGCCCTTTTTCTTTCAGCACGGGAAAAACAGATAATCAGTGATTTATTCAAGGCTATTGAAGCGGAACTTAATAATTCTGCGGATCCTTACAGCCAGGATGTTCTGGTTAGCCAGATTGCATTGCTGCTCAGTTACAGCAACCGTTTTTATAAACGCCAGTTTATCACCCGTAAAGTAATCAGTAATGAGATCCTTGCCCGCCTGGATGATATTCTGGAAAATTATTTTAATGATGGAACTCCCTTGAAGAAAGGGCTGCCGGGTGTACAGCATATTTCGGCACAGCTGAATGTTTCACAGCGGTATCTGAGTGATATGCTGCAGTCTTTAACCGGCTGTAACACGCAGCAGTATATTCATGAAAAATTAATTGACAAAGCCAAGGAAAAATTATCAGGTACCTTGCTCAGTATAAGCGAGATTGCCTATGAGTTGGGTTTTGAACATCCGCAGTCCTTCAACAAGCTGTTTAAATTAAAGGTTAAGCTTTCGCCTTCAGAATACAGGGCATCATTTATTTATAAGGCACCGTTTCCTGCAAATGGGCACGGAACGTAAAACACGTCTGCTGTTCATTTGATGTCACCGTTAATGTACCGTTGTGGGCCTTGGCTATTTCAGAGGCGATATATAATCCCAGGCCCAATCCGTTCTGGCTTTTCTGTTTGCCTTCCCTGCGGAAAGGATGGAAGAGATGCGGCAATGCTTCCCTCGGAACCGGTTTTCCCTGATTGGTTACAGAAATTTCCCAGGTATCTTCCGTTACAGTGGCCTGAACAAGTATTGGGGTAGTAGGCGACCCATGAATAATGGCATTTGCCAGCAGGTTGGAAACCATTTGAGACAAACGTCCGGGATCACAGGTTACAGGCCCGTTGATATTAAAATGAGATTCGATAATTTTTTCCGGCCATACTACTTTTAATTCATCACTTACCTGGTTAAGCAGCTGTTCAAGATCTGTTTCAACAGGACTCACAGGAAATCCACCGCCCAGGCGGCCGCGTGCCAGATCCATGATGTCATTAATCATATCATGCATTCTTTTTGATCCTGTCTGGATTAATTTCACGAGTTTTTCTTCACGCGCTCCAAGATTAGATCTTGCCACCAGTTGTGCCGCACTCATAACCCCGCCGAGCGGGTTCCGGAGATCATGCCCCAGAACGGCAATAAACTGTTCACGGATCAGGGCATTCTGCTGTTCCATTTCCAGATTGGCTTCCGCAAGCTGTTTGGCAGTCTGAAGATTTTCTTCATACAGGCGTCGGTCTGATGCACGGAAAACCGTAAACCTTATGAAAAGCGGCTGATCATTCTCGTCTTTCCGCTCATAACCGTTTATATAAACAGGCATCTTCCCGTTTCCGGAATCTGACAGTTCAAGAGCAACCTCATCAAAATATCCCTGCATCCGCAGCAAAGGCCAGAGATGGGTTTCAAAATAAATTTTCCCGCCCACGGCAAGGATATCAGAAAACCGCCGGCCCAATAATTCTTCAGGTACCGTATTGAGCCATCCGGCTGTACGCCTGTTAATCTTCGCAATTCTCCCTTCTCTGTCGGTAATTACAAAGCCACACAGTGAAGATTCAAAAAAATCTTCAAAATCTTCGGCAGAAGGGGGAAGAGGAAGTTTATTGTTCATGTAAATAACTTTTTATTGCTGAAACGGTTTCTTCCGGAGCGCTGAGGTTCGGGCAGTGTCCGGTCGCATCCATGATAACCAGTGTGCTGTCCGGGATATGCTGGTGCATATAACGGCCTACCTCTTCCGGTGCAATCACATCATGGCTGCATTGTAGGATTAAAACAGGAATATCAGTCTGCGGCAGGATATCGCGCTTGTCTGTAAGAAAAGTGGTGCGGGCAAACTGCCTGGCAATTTCAGGATCGGTTTTACAGAAGCTGTTGGCGAGTTCTTCCCCGAGTTCTTCCCGGTCCGGGTTTCCCATAACAACCGGTGCCATTGCCATTGACCAGCCCAGGTGGTTATTGTCCATAGATTCCAGCAATTCATTGATTTCTGATCTGCTGAACCCGCCGGTATAGCCGTCCTGATTGATGTAGGAAGGTGAAGGGCTTACCAGGATCAGTGTTTTAAAAATCCCCGGAGCCATCGCCGCTGCCATAAGGCCCATAACAGCACTTACGGAATGCCCCACGAAAATACCGTTTGTGATGTTCAGTTCCCGGGCAATTTCCACAATATCCTCAGCATAGCCTTCAAGGGAACTGTATTTTTTAAAAGAATAGGCTGAAATATCTGAATTCCCGGCCCCTACATGATCAAAAAGAACCGTTCTGTAATCCTCCTGAAAAGCAGGGTAAACATACCGCCACATATTCTGATCGCAGCCGAAACCATGGGCAAACATCATCACAGTGTCGCCGGTTCCGCTTACAATGACATTGTTTCTCTTAAGTATACTCATAGAAGGCCGCTTTTTACAAATATAGCTTATTATTTCTGATGAACGTACGCTGTCATAATAAATTCATATACAGCACTCAGCCTAAAATATGAGTGTGGATGATCAATAGCCTGGATTTATCCGTACATATTCATCTTTACAGTACAGGAAATACAACTGATATCCTGTATGGGAAGCAGTGTGGAATAAACGGAGAATCAGTTTAAATTATTAAATGGAATTTAATCCTTTGCTTGCTGTCTGAATTAAAATTGTCCGCTGAGCTTTTTACCAAATGGTAAATCATTCCATATCCGTAAACCCCATCTTTGTTTCAGGAATTTAAAATCAAAAAATGAAATCAGTATTAATTACAGGAGCTAATAAAGGCATTGGTCTGGAAACAGCAAAACAGCTGTCAGACAAAGGATTACTCGTCTACCTGGGAAGCAGGGACATCGATAAAGGAAAAGCTGTGGTGAAGGAATTACAGGAAAAAGGGTTTAAAAACATCAGGGCAGTACAGATTGATGTTACCAAAGAAGAAATGATTGCAGCAGCCCGTGATATCATTGAAAAAGAGCATGGAAAACTGGATATTCTTATAAACAATGCAGGGATCAGCGGTGTGGTTCCGCAAAATGCCGTTGAAACTTCTGTGGCACATTATGATGAAGTGTTTGATATTAATGTATACGGGGTCATCCGTGTCACACAGGCGTTTATCAATTTACTGAAGCGGTCTGACGAACCGGTAATAGTCAACGTAAGTACCAGTGTAGGTTCACTGTCATTGCAGAGCAGTCCGGAATGGCCAGCGTACGACTATGCCAAATATGCAGTATATGCTTCATCAAAAGCAGCCATGAATATGTATACCGTTCATCTGGCGTATGAATTACGGGATACGGCTTTCAGGATAAATGCAGTCTGTCCGGGATATACGAAAACGGACTTTACCGGCTACAACGGAGGCGAGGTGGAAGAAGCCGGGAAGCGCATCGTTAAATATGCTTTGACCGGACCGGACGGCCCTACAGGAAAATTTTTCAGCGAAGAAAGCAATCCGGAGACAGGGGAGATCCCGTGGTAAAATTATTAAAACAGCAGGTATGTGTCATATCGGAGCCGGAGATTGTATTTCGGCTCTGCTTTTCTGTATTATATAATTAAGTATTATGATTTAATTATTTGATTTAAAAATAGATGTGAGCTTTAAATGTTATTGGGCAAGCATTTTTCTAAACCTGAAAAACTGATAGGCAAGCATGCCGAAGAACGGGATGCAGGTTACCATGCACAAAAAGATTTCTTCAGATAAAAGGGGCGTTGTAAATAAGAATAAAGCCGTTAAAACAGGCAGAGCAAAAAATGACAGAAGACAATAAAATAATGAATGCCTGATCTTTGGAATCAGGTTGAGGTATATGCAGAAGGATGCAAGTGAGAACAGAAGGATGATCGCTGCACTTACACCATACACCAATCCCGGCATTTCACTTTTTGTACGGTCCAGCGTGGCCGTATAAAGTGCGGTTCCAGACAACGCAGCAACTAAGCTGAACAGCAGGGTAAGGAAAATAATTCGGGTCAATACAGATTTCATAATCATTGGTACAGCAAAATACCTGCTAAACATGCAGGATGAATTCATAACAAAGCTAATCATAATATGGTTTTAAAATCATTTAATCAATAAAAATACCCCTTAAATAAGGGGCATTGGTGAGATTGTATAAACACTGATTAGTATTTCTTTTTGATAATTTACTGATTAATGAAGCATATCCAATAGCATGAATTACTTCCAGTAGCTCCAGTTGGCACCGTCATAAACAGCAATCATAGCCGCAGCTGTATCGTACACCAGCGTACCGGCCACCGCTCCTTTTATGGTTAGATGAGGGTTGGCTACCTGAGGCAGCACCATAGCTTTTGTTGTTGATTCCAACACCAGCACACCCGGCTTGGTACTGGAACTGGCACCGATAATCATGCCGTTTCCTATATCCGTACCGGTATTTGTGTAAGAATGTGCAATCCCCTGATTTTCATCCGTAAGACTTGTCCAGCCTGTATCCTGGAAAACCTGTACCGATTTAGCAGCAGTATTAAAGATAAATGTACCTCCTTCTGCACCCGGTGCAGATGCTACAGAAGGAAGGATAATGCCTTTCGGCTCCGTACCGAATTCCAGCAATACGCTTGCGTTGGTGATATCGGTTTTGCCTATCGCAACCTGGGCATTCATTTGGCTGATACCCAAAAACGGAAGCAAAGCGGTTAAGATGATTATTTTTCTCATTGTTTTTATTTTTGTTAAACCTGCCCGATTTTTATCATCAGGCAGGTTCTGTTTTACATTTATTATTCGTTACAGCCTCTTTTAATACAGTTCCAGCCTGTACGGGCAGCATCAACTCCCGGCGTACTGCCTCTGTAAAGCTGTACACAGTTCAGGTCTGTATTGTAAATAACCATTCCGTCTACTGCAATCATAGCATCTCTCTGGGCTGTGGTCATGTGGTTGATAACCATTCCTTTATTTGCAGCATCCAGTACAATATGCCCGTTCGGCACAGACTCCGGCCAGTTCGCTACGGTTGGGGTACCTTTCGTAAGGACTCCCATTTTTGCAAAGCCGTCAGGAGTTCCTGCTGCTCCCGGTTTTACACAATGGCACGGAACAACTTTAACACCGTTGCCGCGTCCCGTCATATACGTTACGCCTACCACAGACTGTGCTGCGATTACCGTATTCGGGGCAGATGTGTTCCAGGTAATGCTGTTGAACGTATTTCCGTTAAAAAGCTCAAGAGGGAACAATGGTCCGCCTGAAGATTTGCTTCCGTACATGGATACTGTACCTGTAGGGCTGATTACCACCCTGATAATAGGTGCAGAACTGTTTCCGGTCATCTGCCAGATTGACGGTACGTTTGCTTCCCAGATAGAACCGTCTGTAAACCTGATATTCTGTCCCGAAGTCCCGGAAGTCTGAAACTGGATTTCCTGGGTGGCCAGCTGAACCCCGTTAATCGTCAGGTTGAAAGAATTGTCAAGCGTATAGATATCGAATTGGAAACCGTAATCCGCAGCAGGCTGGTCAAATGTAACGGTAGTTCCGTCCTGTGTGGAAAAATCAGCTCCGTTTACTTCTTCTGTGCAGACAGGGCCGTTCAGAAAAGCGATATTGTTGGCCTGGATATTATTACACGTACCTGAAAGTCCGCTGTTGTCACACTCATACTGGGCATCTGTCGGCGGTACATTGGCACTTGTGTTGGTTGCATCAGGATCCGTTACATCATTCGGTCTCAGTATCGTAGCTTTTGCCTGCTGTGAACTTCCTGACGTTGCAGCGGTTACACCTACGGTAAAAGTATAGGTAATCTCGCATCCGTTAGGCAGGTTAAGCAGGGATGAGTACTTTTTGGTCTGCGGATTATACGTTACCGGCGTACTTTCGCTCCCGCATCCGCTGGCCTGGAACTGCATGGCCTGGTGGTTGAACCCTGAAGGAATAGTAAAGGTGAATGGCGCACCTTCTGTATCACTCGGTCCGTCATTTTTTACTTTAACCGTATATGTAAGGTTATCCCCGATGATGATACTGCTTTTATCAGCACTCACTGCTGAAATCTTTAAGTCGGCTACCTTTACTGTAATAGCTGTAGTGATGGTTGCTGGGGTTCCCGGGATGAAAGTCCATGTATCAATAGACCTGTTGTCTCCGAAAAGCCCTGACGTACCCGTACCGCCGATTCCCCAGATATGGCCGTTCGCATTACTGCTGATGCCTGCAGCCGTAGCTGTAAACAAGTGGCTGTTGTTTTTAGGGTCTGAATACCGGCCGCGCGGTGCATTGTTTCCGTTCGTCCCGTTGGTAACATCCGTGTCATTCCAGTAAACGATATCTGAAACAACGGAGTTGAGGTTGGTATGATCTAAAAGTTCTATTACAGTACCGTTCTGGTTATATTCCATATCAAAAAACGGGAAATGAACCTCTGCACCCTGAAGCTGTACCGTAACTTTGGAAGGAACTACTCCTGCGGGAAGCGGGTTTCCGGCACCGTCTTTACCGTCCCACGGGATATTGTTAACGCCCGTTGCAGATGCTCCGGCAAGGACTCTGGTTACAAACCCTGCAGGGTTGTCCGTGCTTTCTATGGTAATTTTATATTGGCCCAAAGCAGCTGCATTATACCGGATATATCCTCCTTTATTGCTCACCTGTCCTGGCGTACCGTCAACACCTACTAATTGGAGTGCTGATACATCCGGCAGAACCACCGTATTCTTCAGCCAAGTTGATCCTCCCGGTACCGCACCTGTTGCAGAGGCAGGCAGATCATTCGCAGGAAGGCTGTAAAATAATTTGTGGGTGATGTGCTTATCCGTATCTGCATCGTTCGGGTTGTGTACCCTGTTGACAAGAAAAGCGGGAGTAGACTGATCAAGGCTTTTATAAATCGGTGCCTGTGTGGTTTCGTCCACAAAACCGTCGTTATTTACAAAAAAAGTAAAATATAAGCCGTTGTTTCCGTTATTATTTACCCTGTAGGTATAACCGTCCTTCGTAAGGACATAAACAAGTCCGTAGAAACCGCTGGTGTTCGGGTTGCCGGTTCCGTTGGAAAGGTTCAGGATGTTGGCAAATACACGGCCTTTTACAAAGCCGGTGTTGTCTGTATTGATTACCGATACATCCCACGCCGCTATTCCTGCATTCGTACTGGCCTGGGTCCAGTTACTGTCAGCGGCTACACTCGTAGAAGGGTCGGCTGCAGCTCTTGCTACCAATTCTACACGGTATATTCCATCCTGGCTAACAGGATAATAGATCGGGGTATATCTGTTTCCTCCTGTCTGCGATACTAACTGTGGGCCTGCCAGTTCCGCAGTACGGTTAAGGATCTGGCCGTCCGTTGTATTGTCAACAATCAGGGTCCCGGCTGGTGAAAATAACCTGATCCTGCCTGTGCCGCCATTCTGTGCGCTGGATGCCAGAGTAATCCGTTCGCCTGCTTTGGCATATACGTAATGGGTACCTTCATTGGCAAAAGGCCAGCTGGAAGTGGTTCCGGTACCGGATCTCAGGAAAGCGCGGTCTCCCGTTATTCCGGACGGGTACAGGTCACGAGACCCGTCTGCAAACAGATAATTGCTGTTAAGCATCAAAACAAAGACCACGGCTGCCTGATAGAGCAGCGTGCCCTTTAAGAAATTTGATCTTTTTTTCATTGGTTTTTTTTAATGTTGGTTTGTATAATTGCTGTGAATATTTTTAATTCAATTTATTAATCATAAGATTTTATTCCTTATTCACGGATCATTATTACAGGCTTAACAGCTGTGTTTTTTTCACAGATCAGCCCGCCCGGAATCAGGGGTTGTCATAAAAAGATTATTATGTATTGAGCATTAGAACAGTGCAGAAAGAGTATCAATTCCTACTTTGTCATATGTAGGATTTACAGATGCAAAATTAACCCTTATGTTCAGCAGGTTTTAAGAAATGACTTATCATTTTGCTGATAATGGTACACGATATAGTGAAATTGACTATTGTAAGATGCTGTATATCAGTAAGTAGTGGTTTTTTTATTTGAAGAGGCCAGATTATCATTTTGCGGATAATGATACGTTTTTATGATCATGAAATCCTCGAAATCCAGTCTTTGTGGTATCCCTGAGGCGTGAATTTAAGTAGCAGTTCAGATAATGGCCGGTCCAACTTACCATTAATATTAAAAAGATGTCAGATCTGAATTGTCTGATATAATCTGTCTGAAATTCAAATCAGCCGTACCTGATGAAATCAGCTTATATTTTACTAATGATAATTACTGTTTTCAGGATGCCTTCTACTGCTGTTCAATCTGATAATAGATGTAATGAAACAGTGCTTTTTATCTCCGTAAAGATGTTGTTTATTGATTTTTTTTCTATAAAAAATACCACAAAGTAAGCTATATATCTCCTAAGGTATCAGATTTGTATTTATTACAGTACAAACCATTTAAATAAATAATATGAAAAAGACAGACACCCAGGATGGAAGAGCTGCCCGTAAAGTAACTGCAAAATCTTCTGCTGCCGAAGGCCTTAGAGAACTATTCGTTGATGAACTTAAAGACATTGTGTATGCCGAAAGAGCTTTGCTGAAAGCACTGCCTAAAATGGCTAAAAATGCAAGCGAACCGAAGTTGGCCGCTGCTATTGAAGAGCATGTTGCCGTAACGGAAGGCCAGGTTCAGAGACTGGAACAGATTTTTGAAATACTTGGGGAATCCAACCGCGGCAAAAAATGTGATGCCATGGAAGGGCTGATTAAAGAAGGGGAGAGTATTATGGAAGAAACCGAAGAAGGCCCGGTGCGTGACGCGGGAATTATTTCCGCTTCTCAGAAAATAGAACATTATGAAATAGCATCTTACGGTACGCTGGCTGCATTCGCAAGAACACTGGGTGAAGACGAAATCGCTTCATTGCTGGAGGCTACACTGGCAGAAGAAAAAGAAGCTGACTCGATACTGACTGAATCCGCATACAACTCAATTAACTTTGAAGCGGCTGATGAAGATCAGGACCAGGAATAAATTAACACACATCAGGCTGCATATTGCAGCCTGATTTATTTAAATTATCAGATAAATATGAGCAGTAAAACTATTTTCAGAATTATTCCCGTGGTCGCCGCTCTTGTATTTTCAAATGCATCGGCACAGCGCGGTACCCCTCCGGGAGATGTCACTAAAATTACGCATTCCACCAAATATCCGGAACATCTTGACTTTGTCCCCGAAATGGTAAAACTCCTTAAGGTCCCGGAAGGATGGGAGGTTTCCATAGCTGCCTCCGGACTCGGGAAGCCAAGGATGCTGTACCACACACCCAACGGAAATATGTACATAACACGCCGTGATACGGGAGATGTACTCCTTTTGAAAGATACCGACAATGACGGTAAATTCGATGATATCAGAACCGTAGTGGCAGAATTCAAAGGCGTGCACGGCATTACTATGAAAGACGGATGGATGTATCTCTGCAACAATAATGAATTGCGAAGGTATAAAATGAATACAGACGGAACACTGAGCGGTAAAGAAATGCTGTTTAAAGACATGCCAAGCGCCGGCCAGCACCCGAATAGGACCATGGATTTCGGTCCGGACGGCAAGCTGTACATTTCAATTGCAACCCTTTGTAACGACTGTAAAGAAAGTGACCGTGAAGCAGCTTCTATAGTACAGGTTGACCCGGTTACCTGGAAGAGAACCATTTTTGCGTCTGGCCTCCGGAATACCATCGGTTTCGACTGGCATCCGCAGACCAGCGAGTTCTGGGGAATGGACAACGGCGGTGATGCCAAAGGAGATGACTGGCCGCCTGAAGAACTGAACCAGATCAAGGAAAACAAAAATTACGGCTATCCGTTTGTTTACGCAAAAAGAGAAGTAGACCAAACCAGGGAAGACCCTGCGGGAGACAGCAAAGAAAAGCTGGCAGAGAATACCGAGCCTTCCGTAATGGAATTCCAGGCCCATATGGCGCCGATCGGCTTCAAGTTTTTTCCTGCCGGTTCGCCGTACAGCGGGGATGCGATTGTTAACTGGCACGGTTCCTGGAACCGCAGTAAGCCTGTAGGTTTTAAGGTACAGCGTGTAACGTTTGTCAACGGCAAGCCAACAGGTGCAGAAGATTTCCTGACAGGTTTCCTTAAAGGTAAAACCAGGTTCGGCCGTCCGGCAGGAGTAGCAATTACTTCATCCGGCACCGTGTTTATTTCTGATGACGCGAACGGCGTTTTGTACAGTATCAAGAAAAAATAAAACTTTATGAAAAAAATAATAGTATGTGCGCTGTTCGTAGGATGTGCGGCAGCCATTCCGGACCAGCCTACAGCGAGAATAGAGTTTAACGCACCCGAAGCCTATCCCGAAGGAATTGAGTATGACAGCAATTCAGATACTTATTTTGTTTCTTCAGCAAGACTCGGAAGTATCGGTAAAGTAACGCCTGCCGGTGCTTACAGTATCCTTAATAACGATCCTACGTTCAAGTCGAGTTACGGTGTGAAAGTACATCCGGATGGGAAACGACTGTTTGCGTGCATCGGGGATGCCAATTACAGCAAGTTTACTTCACCGGACACACGAAAAAAAATGGCCCGCCTGGTGGGGATTGACATAGCAACAGGGAAAAAAACAGATGATATTGATCTGGCAGGATTGGTTCCGGGAGAGCATTTTCCCAATGATATTGCTTTTGACAGCCAGCAGAACGCGTATGTTACGGACAGTTTTGCTAATGTGATTTATAAAGTAACGCCCGGCGGCAAGGCATCGGTTTTTGCAGACAGTCCGCTTTTTAAAACAAAAGGCATCGGCCTGAACGGAATCGTATACCATCCGTCCGGCTATCTGCTTACCGTAAGCAGCGGTACGGGAACCCTATATAAAATAGATCTCAATAATTCTAAAAATGTAGCGAAAGTATCTACAGAGCAGTTTTTCGTTAATGGTGACGGATTATTGCTCACTGATAATCAGAAGCTTGTGGTGGTGCAGAATGGAGGAAGCGATAAAATTTATGAGCTGACTTCAGAGGACAACTGGTCTTCTGCAAAATTATCGGCATCCACTCTGGTGGCTGACCGTTTTACCTATCCGTCTACTGCTACAAAAGCAAAAGATAAAGTTTGGGTAATGAACGCTAAGTTTACAGAATTAACTGACAGTACTTCTGTTCCTTCCAGGAAATTTGCCATCCAGCATGCACGGCTGATGCCATTGCCAAGATAAAAACAGCAGGTTATTTTTATAATAAATCAGGGCAGGGAAGTTTCTCTGCCTTTTTTTATTCTTCATACAAAACAATCCATTATTGTTTAATGAAGATAATCAACCCTGTACAGAGTTAAGATAGTGCCAGCTGTAAGTACAATATCTGCACTGCTTTGCGTAAGGCGTTCTTGCAAGCCTGTTGCATTGCGGACAATTGTTCAGGAAACTTTTTCCGGCGTTTCTTTCATGATGCGTTTTGCTGCATTTAATTCAAATTCCTCATACCCGTTTTTAAGAAATTCTTTTATCTCAGGTCTCTCACTGATCCAGCCCCGGTCAGTCATTAATCTGTTAAAAGTTACTTTAATAAAGTAAAAATAATTTCTTTGCCATAAAGTTAGACAGTATTTTCTAATCTGATAATGTTGATGAATTTTGTTATTGGTTTAATTTTACGAATTTATATCAGAAGGTTTGGTATAGCATTTGAGCTTTATGTTTAAACTTATTTAAAACACTTAAATTATTTTAAGTTTTTGCTGAATCCGGTTATTTAAGTTCACTTAGACGAAAATCAAAGACTTTCAAAACTTAAGTGCCCTTTCTATAAACCCTAAAATTTAATTTAATGAAACGTAAGTGTATACAATTTTTTGAAGAGGCTGAATTCTCAATGTAAAAATTAAATCAAAAGTTTAACAGTTTTTTTAAAAATAATCGTCAACAATAAAATGATCATAATCATGAAAAAAATAATTCTTTTGGGAGGTTTGGTATTCGGTGCTTTCAGCATGACAAACTGTACAGCAAATAAAACGGCTCAGGCAAATTCTGAAGATGATAAAATGATAATATCGGCAAGCGGAACCATTACCCATATCGAAAACGGTAAAGACGGTTACATGGCAACCATCAGGGATGCCGGCGGAAAAGAATATACCGCAACCATCAGCATGATTAACCTCCAGAAAAGCGGAAGTATCTACAAACGCTATCAGGTGGGAGATGCAATTACCGTAAAAGGCCCTTCCTGGAATGATGACCAGGGAAGAATATACATTACCGCAGAAAAACTGAATTAATTTTAACAACATATGATAAGTATCCTTCTGTTTTTGGAAGGATATTTTATTATAATACACTGTTACAGCCTGTTATTCAATCAGGTATATTTTGAGGATAAATAGGCAGGTTAATTGAATATGCCAACAATCAGATTTACCTGAAACATGAAATTGATTTGTAAATTTTAAACCTGTGAATTTTTCTTCGTGCAGTGAAGAATAGCAGGAGGCAAAATGCTGTATGATGTTTTTATGGTTATATTTGAATATTCTTAATCCGATATGAACGCTCCAGACCAGATCAAGCCAGACAGACTGCTGTCTGTACTTTTCCATTCCCCCAACGCAACAGCGGTATATGCAGGCGATGATATGAGGATCATCAGTGCCAATGATGCTATGCTGAAGTTCTGGGGCAAAGACAGGAGTGTAGTGGGAAAAGACCTGTTGAGTGCCATCCCCGAACTGCATGATCAGCCTTTCCATGATATTTTACAGGAAGTATGGCGCTCAGGAGAAACTTTTACCGCCAAAGATTACCCGGCCGTACTGAAGGTAGATGGAGTGCTCCGCAAATTTTATTTTGATTTTGAATACAAGGCGATTACCGATGACAGCGGAAAGACCGAGTTTATTCTGAATACGGCATCCGAAGTTACAGAAAGGAACCGTGCCCTGAGAATGGTGGAAGAAAAGTCCAGGTCTGAGCAGGGCCTGATCGATAATCTTTCGGCCCTGAATGAAGAATACCTGACCACGAATGAAGACCTGATCTCCAAGCATGAAGAGCTCTTCGCCACGAATGTCGAACTCCGCCAGGCCAGAATGGAACTCCTGACTGCCAACCATACCCTTACCGAAAATGAAAAACGCTTTAAGACCCTGGTTGAAAAAGCACCTGTAGCCATGGCATCCGTAAGCGGCGGGAATTTTGAAGTGAATATTGCAAACGATATGGTGCTCCAGGTATGGAATAAAGACCGTTCCATCATAGGCATGTCTCTGGAAGAAGCAGTTCCCGAACTGAAAGGACAGCCTTTTATGGAGATGCTTGCCGGCGTGTATGCAACGGGAAAGCCCTGTGAAGGAAAAGAGATCAAAGCCATGATAGAATACAACGGGAAACTCAGTGAGCGGTACCTGAATTTTGCGTATCAGCCGATACAGGATGAGCACAGGAAAAGTATTTCTATCCTTATCGTGGCCAGTGATGTGACCGAGCAGGTAAAAGCCCGTGAATCTGTCATTGAGATCAAAAACCGCCTGGAAATTGCACTGGATGCCGGAAGACTTGGTTATACCGAAGTTAATCTTGCCACAGGAGCTATGGAAAGCACCGCCCAGTTTAAATATAATTTCGGATATCTTTCTGATGAAGAGTTTAATTTTTCTAATCTTTTTACAGCGATACTTCCAGAATACAGGGAGCCCGTAATGCATCAGGTAAGAGAAGCGGTAAAAACAAAAGGGATATATAAAGCAGAATATCCCGTACAGTGGAAAAATGATTCTATTCACTGGCTGCAGTCCTATGGCCGTCCGAGATATGATGAAAACGGCATGGCAGACAGGATTGTAGGAATGACTGTTGATATCACGGATAAAAAACTGGCCGAACAGCGTAAAGACGACTTCCTGAGTGTGGCCAGCCATGAACTGAAAACGCCGCTTACCGCCGTAAAAGCATCCATACAGCTTCTGAACCGCATCAAGGAACTGCCGTATTCCCAGACCCATGTGAAACTTATTGAACAGTCTGATAAAGGCATCCAGAAAATGAGCATGCTGATTGATGACCTCTTAAATATGAGCAAGCTGGGACAGGACCAGCTGATGCTGGAATACAATACCTTTAACCTGCATGCTATGCTGAAAAACTGCAGCCATGTAACGCATGACGGCCATTACCAGGTAGTTTTAAAAGGTGATGAATCTCTTGAAATAGACGCTGATGAACACAGGATTGAGCAGGTGGTGATCAACCTCGTCAACAATGCACTAAAATATGCAAAAGATTCCGGGGAGATCCATATTCTTACGGAGTTATCCGGTGATGATGTGAAAATTTCCGTGCAGGATTTCGGCGAAGGCATTGCAGAATCTGTGGTTCCCCACCTGTTTGAACGCTATTTCCGTGCTGACCATTCAGGAAAATCCTATTCCGGGCTTGGGCTTGGGTTGTATATCTGTTCGGAAATCATCAGGAAACATTCCGGTAAAATAGGAGTAGACAGTAAAATAGGCGAAGGAAGCACCTTTTGGTTCACCATTCCGAAAGCAGGCCGGAAAAAATCTTAATGATTATCGTTTAATTACAGGTATTAAAACAAAAAACAGCTGTCCGTGAACAGCTGTTTGCATCTGTAAATTCATTTTACCTTATTCTTTAAGGATCTTCTGGGTAACCGGTTTGTTGTTAACAGTTCCGGTAACAATATAGCTTCCTTTCTGCAGCTCTGAAATGTTTAAAGTTTCGTTGGCTTTTACAGAAGAAGTTTTAATCAATTGGCCCGAAGGCGAATAAATCTTAATATCTTTTACCGCTGACCCGAATACAATTTCATTGTTTTTTACCAGGGAATTCCTGATAAAGCCGTACTGTGGAGAACTGTTGTAAAGATCTTCCACGGCCAGTGTTCCCGCCTGAGGAGAAGCAAGGGCAATGGTAAAGTCAACTGCATTATTATTGCTGTCCCCGGAAACCCTTGTGATGGAATTTAATATCGTTGGAGAAGGCGCTGCTCCTGAACCTTCATACTGGTCTGCCAGTCCGTAGCCTACAAAATCAAGGACGTTGGATGCAAAAGGCCCTGTAACCTGTGTGGTACTGCTTGCGAGCGCCACTTTCCCGGAAGTGAATCCGATGCTCAGTCCTGTTCCCACAGTAGGGTTGGATCCGTTAAAATTAAGTACGACATTCACCACTAGATTGGGATTAACAAGATTAAGGATTCCCCCGCCGTCTGAACCTTCCTGGATCAGATACGTCTGTCCGGGAGCCAGGGTAATGTTCGGCAGGGTGTGGTACTGGGTAAATGCACCGGAAGCAGGCCCGTACTGTATGGTTGCACCAGTGAGTGTAGATGTTGAAGATCCGATGTTCTTCAGTTCTATGAAATCATTGGTCAGTGTGGCCCCTAAAATTCCACCTCCCGTATAAATTTCATTGATGACAATCTGGGCATTGGAAAATGCAGCTATCGAAACAAGTCCGATAAAAGTAAATACTTTTTTCATAATGATAATATTTGGTGATTTAATTAATCGTAATGCAAAATATGTACCTAATTCACAATCATATGATATATTATTTATTAAATGAATTAATCTGATAAAATATGATAGATTAATAGAATAACAACTTACCATCGTCAGGTATAAGACAAACTTATTTAATATCTTAAATTTGTTAGGTTTCAGTAAAGATCTCCATTTTCAATTTTCATTTCTCTATTCGTCTCAAAAACAGGATGCTTCGGTATGGATTTCGTTGCTTTTTAAAGACCAGATTAAATTATTGATATGAAGATACAAACCTTAGGAGTCCTGTGGTTCTCCATGATGTGTGCAGGCATTCATGCGCAGTCTCTGCAGTCGCCGGACGGAAAATTTGAGATGAATTTCCAGCTGAAGCAGGGCGTTCCGTATTACAGTTTAAAATACAAAGGAGCGGTAGTGGTGGAAGATTCAAAACTCGGACTGAGACTGTTTAAAGATGTTTCCGTTCCCTTTGCCGCCGAAATAGCAAGGCCCGGAAACGGTGAAAATGATCTGAACAGCGGATTTACCAAAGCTGATGAAAAGAGGGATGCTAAAAATGAAACCTGGCAGCCGGTGCTGGGAGAGAAGAAAAATTACATCAACCATTACAACGAACTGGCTGTTACGCTCCATCAGGCTTCTACCGACAGAAATATTATTGTTAAATTCAGGCTGTTTAATGACGGATTAGGTTTCAGGTATGAATTCCCGCAGCAGAAAAACCTGAACTATTTCGTGATCCGTGAAGAAGATTCTGAAATTGATTTTCCTGCGGACATGAAAGCCTGGTGGATCGTTGCTGATTATGATTCCCAAGAATACCAACCGCAGACCACAAAAATTTCTGAAATCCCGGGGCGCTGGGATTTGGCATTTGATAAACATTCCTCACAGACCCTGATTAAAAATGCCGTACAGTCTCCGCTGCTGCTTAAAAAAGAAGGCAAGGAACCTTTATATATTAATGTGGCGGAAGCTGCCGTCCTTAATTATCCTGCCTCCCATTTGGAAGTGGATGCACAGAATTTCAGGTTCAAGACCCACCTGACGCCTGATAAGCAGGGGGCCAAAGGCTACATCCAGACTTCATCGGTTTCCCCATGGCGTACCATTATTGTATCGCCGAAAGCAGAAGAAGTGCTGGATTCAAAAATGCTTTTCAACCTGAACGAACCCACAAAATATACCGATACTTCTTATATTCATCCCACAAAATACATGGGCGTATGGTGGGAAATGATCATCGGAAAATCCAAATGGGCCTATTCTACAGCCAACAATGTCCATATCGGGGAAACCGATTTTACCAAACTGACTCCCAACGGAAATCATGCGGCAAACAATACCAAAGTAAAGGAATACATTGATTTCGCTGCTGAAAACGGCTTCGACGGCCTTTTGGTTGAAGGTTGGAATATAGGCTGGGAAGACTGGATCGGGCACCATAAGGAATTTGTATTCGATTTTATCACGCCATACCCGGATTTCGATATCAAAATGCTGAATGAATATGCGCATTCAAAAGGGATCAAGCTGATCATGCACCACGAAACTTCTGCTTCCGCCACCAATTATGAAAGATGGGCAGACGAAGCTTTTCAGCTGATGAATAAATACGGATATGATGCTGTAAAAACAGGATATGTAGGTGATATGATCCCGAGAGGGGAACATCATTATTCACAATGGAGTATCAACCACTATTACAGGATTGCAGAAAAAGCCAACAAGTATAAAATCATGGTGAACTCCCATGAATCCGTACGGCCGGGCGGTGAAAGCCGTACCTATCCGAACTGGGTTTCTGCAGAAGCAGCCCGAGGAACGGAACATGAAGTTTTCAAGGGCAATAACCCGGATCATCAGACCATTCTTCCGTTTACAAGGTGGATCGGAGGTTCTATGGATTACACGCCGGGAATTTTCCAGACTAAAATGGATTATTATTTTCCCGGTGATAAACGGTTTGTGCAGACCACACTGGCTAAGCAGCTGGCGCTGTATGTTGTCATGTATATGCCGCTTCAGATGGCTGCCGATTTACCGGAAAATTATAGGAAACACATGGATGCTTTTCAGTTTATCAAGGATGTAGCGGCAGACTGGGACGATACTAAAATCCTGTCAGCGGAGCCCGGAGATTATATTATCACAGCCAGAAAAGCCAAAGGAACAGAAAACTGGTTCGTGGGCGGAATTACTGATGAAAACAAACGGGACTATACGGTGGATTTTTCATTTCTGGACAAAGGGAAAAAGTATGAAGCCATCATTTATGAAGACGGAAAGGATGCAGATTACATCAGCAATCCTCAAAGCTATCATATATATCATAAAACCGTTACCAGCAAATCCAGGATCAGCTTTAAAATGGCGAGAAGCGGCGGGTTTGCCATCAGTATAAAGCCGAAGAATTAAAAGCGTATTTATTCTGAATCAATAACAAAACAATACTCCGGCTGTCCTTGGACAGCCGGAGTATTGTTTATTAATCGTAATGATCATTTATTTTAATGATGCCTTACACCTTTCTGATGATAATTAACGTCTCTGTTTACAGACTGGTAATTTTTAGAAAGGTTTTCTGAAGAATTGTTGTAAGCATTTAAAGAAGAACTGTTCTGCTCCGGTATAGGCTTACTGAAGCGTACTTCTTTTCCGTTTTTATACGCTTTGTTATCAGCGGTACGGTACAGCTGGTTTTCTTTATAGGTGTTCCCGTCAGGAGCAGTGAATGTTTTCACCTTGTTTTTCTTCCTGTTTCTTAAGCCCCAGATTAATGTTCCCGTGCCTAATAAGGCCAATGCTAATTTTATCTTGCTGTTCATAATATATTATTTTAAATAAGTAATTGTTCTTTTTATTTATATAGTTAAATAATGGGTATTCAAGGATTATGGCTGTCCGCTTCCTCCCGCGGCTCCGTAAATCTGCCCTGAAGAAAAACTGGCATCATTGGCAGCCAGCTGTACAAAAATGGAAGCCAGCTCAGCAGGCTGTCCCGGCCTTCCTAAAGGTGTATCGCCTCCGAATTTCACCAGGTTTTCCTGGGTCTGCCCGCCGCTTACTTCCAGTGCCGTCCATACCGGTCCGGGAGATACGCCGTTAACCCGTATTCCTTTCGGACCCAGCTGCTTGGCAAGCGATTTTACATAACTGGTGGTCGCTGCTTTGGTCTGTGCGTAATCATACAGGTTTTCAGATGGGTCATAGGCCTGAACGGATGAAAGCCCGATAATGGATGATCCCGGCTTCAGGTGGGGAAGTGCAGCTTTTGTAATCCAGAACGGTGCATATATGTTGGTTTTCATGGTTCTGTCAAATGCTTCAGTACTGATGTCGAGAATGGACTCATTGGTTTTCTGGTGTCCTGCATTGTTGATCAGGATATCCAGTCCGCCAAGCTGCTGTACAGCCTGTGAAACCAATTTTTTACAGAATTCCTCATCTCTGATATCGCCCGGAATGGCAACTGCCTTACGCCCTGCCTTTCGGATCAGTTCAATCACTTCTGCTGCATCAGATTCTTCTTCAGGAAGGTAGTTGATGGCCACATCGGCACCTTCGCGGGCATACGCAATGGCTGCTGCACGGCCGATCCCGGAATCTCCGCCGGTAATCAAAGCTTTTCTTCCCATCAGTCTTCCGGATCCGATATAACTTTTTTCGCCATGGTCTGGTACCGGATCCATTTTACTCGCTAATCCGGGGAATGGCTGAAACTGACTTTTAAAAGGAGGCCTCGGATATTTGGTAGTAGGATCGGTAAGATCCGGACCGGTAGTGTTTCGTACTTTTTGATTCTGCGACTGTGCCAGGGTACCCGGAGCAACAGCAGCAACAGCAAGGGTCGCTGCTATTTTTCCAATCGCATTTCTTCTTGTGATTGTTTTTTCCATAATATTAAACTTTGTGGTGTGGTAGGCCGTATGTACAGCCGTTACAATATCATAGCAATGAACATTCCAAGCTTGGAATATCCTGTATTTTTTTACAGGAAATATGATTTAATCCCTGGAATTTTATCGCGAAAACTTATCTGTATATAAATAATAATGAAGCTTAAGCGACGGCGGCAAGATAGTTGCTGAATTTAACTACCAAACTACTATAGATATGAGTCTACCGTTAACTGAAGAACCTGAAACAGTGCATGAAAGCGAGCAGCTGAATCATTTTCTTGAAGATGTTCTTACAGGCCTCCGCAGCAATCCCAAACATTTATCTTCCAAATATTTTTACGATAAAACCGGAGACGGACTGTTTCAGAAGATCATGGCCATGCCTGAATATTACCTTACCCGATGCGAACTGGATATTTTCCGGAATAAAACAGAAGATCTTGCCCATCTTATTAATGCGTATGCGAGTCCTTTTGACCTTATTGAGCTGGGAGCCGGCGATGCGATGAAATCTACTTTTCTCCTGAGGCATCTCACTGAAAAAGGAGACAACTTTACCTATATGCCGATTGATATATCCGGCAATATCTTATCAGTACTTGAAGAAAACCTGAACAAAGAACTGCCTGAACTTAATATGATCCCTTTGGAAGGGGAGTATTTTGAAATGCTTAAAAAAGCATCGGCAATGTCATCCAGGCGGAAAGTCATTTTGTTTCTCGGAGGCAATATCGGCAATATGAGCAGTCAGGAAGCAGAAGGTTTCTGCAGGGAATTACATCATCTTTCAGATCCGGAAGATATTCTTTTGGTTGGTTTTGATTTAAAGAAAAATCCTCATACGGTGTTAAACGCCTATAATGACCCCAGCGGCATCACGGCAGCCTTTAACCTAAATCTTCTTTCCAGGATCAACCGCGAGCTGGAAGGTAATTTCAATCCGGATTATTTTCAGCATTACGCAACCTATGATCCCGTAAGCGGATCCTGCCGGAGCTTTCTGGTAAGTCTGGTTAAACAGGAAGTGGTGATTGCCGGTGAAAAAATCATGTTTGAAGAAAATGAAATCATTGATATGGAAGTGTCACAGAAATTTTCAATGGATGAAATCCATCACCTGGCAGAGCATACAGGCTTTAAGGTAGCAGGAGAAATTAAAGATTCCAAAAACTGGTTTGTTGACAGTATCTGGAAAAAGGATCATCTTAAAACTGATGTTTATGGAAACTAATATAATAACGAATGCCCTGGTTAAACGGTTTCAGGATATCCGCCGGCATTCGGCAGAGATCTGTGCGCCGCTGGAAATTGAAGATTATGTGGTGCAGCCTGTAGTGGATGTCAGTCCTCCCAAATGGCATCTCGGACATACGACCTGGTTTTTTGAGACTTTTATCCTTCAGCAGCATGATCCTTCTTATAAGGTATTTGACCCTCAGTATAATTTTGTGTTCAACAGTTATTATGAAACCATCGGTGCCCGTGTAATCCGTACGGACCGTGGGAACCTGAGCAGGCCTTCGGTGGCAGATGTTTACCGGTACAGGAAATATGTGGATGAGAAAATGGCTGAGTTCCTTGAAAGCGAATATATGACCGAAGCTGTTGAGCCTCTGCTTGAACTTGGGCTTAACCATGAGCAGCAGCACCAGGAACTGCTCATGACGGATATCAAATATATTCTGGGGCATAATCCCTTGTTTCCCGTCTATAAGCCCGATGAAAAGAGGAGTATTAAAAGCGTGCAGGAAGACCGTGAAATGCTGTCTTTTTCCGCAGGAATCTATGAAATCGGGTTTTCCGGTACAGGATTCTGTTTTGATAATGAGCTGGGAAGGCATAAAGTCTATGTGGATGATTTCAGGATCGCAGAACATCCGGTTACCAATGGTAAATACATGGAGTTTATAGAAGCTGGCGGATACACCGATTTCCGGTTCTGGCATGCTGACGGCTGGAACTGGGTAAACGAAAAGAATATGACCTCTCCATTATACTGGCATTATATTGACGGAACATGGATGATGTACACTTTAAGCGGTTTACAGGAAGTAAACCCAGATGAGGAACTCTGTCACGTAAGTTTTTATGAAGCTTCTGCCTATGCATCCTGGAAAGGCATGCGTCTTCCTACAGAACAGGAATGGGAAATTGCTTCCCCGAATTTTAAATGGGGGAAACGCTGGGAGTGGACCAACAGTGCCTACCTCCCTTATCCCGGATTTAAAAAAGAAGCGGGAGCAGTAGGAGAGTATAACGGGAAATTTATGGTGAATCAGATGGTTTTGCGCGGTGCTTCTGAAGCAACCCCCAAAGGGCACAGCAGGCACACCTACCGGAACTTTTTTCCGGCATACCTTCAATGGCAGTTCTCGGGAATCAGGCTCGCGAAATAATTGATGCTTTTCTTACTTCCTGATTCTATTTAAATATGAAAGAAAATAAACCCAGCTACCTGAATTTCAATTCAGAGGATTATCCCTGGAAACCGGATATTGATTACCGCGCTCACCCTGATCTGTACCGTGTGGGGAAAGGAGAGCAGGGTGTTTTGATCTGTGAACCGTATAAAAGTGAAATAGGGCCGCACTGGCGTTTCAAAAGCATAGAGATTGCAGAGGAAAGCTCAGAAAAGATTTTCGGAATGTTCAGGCAGTATGTTAAAGATCATGATTTTGTAGGCGCAGACATGGCCAGGAAATACCTGCAGATGGGTTATACCCGGGCGCGGAGGTACTGCAATTATAAAGGAGGCAAAAAGTATGACAAGGAAAATGAATATAAACCTTTGGAAAGGGGAACCGGCGATCCTGAAAAGGCCGCATCAGCAGCAATTTTTTATGACAAGTGGAAAGAAGCGGAAGCTGACAGCCAATATGCCCGGATGAAAAAGGAATGGAAGAAAAATAAAGGCTGAAAGGCTATGGTGTACATATTAATATTTTAAAGCGATACAGATTAATCTACATAATAAAAATATTCTTTTATGATAATTTTAGAATATTTTATAATCACAATCATAAAATAATAAGTTTAGCACATGTTTTGATTTAGAGAACATATCTAATATTTTTAAAAAGGAACAAAGATCTGATCCTCGTCATAATCCGAAGATGACAGTCAATCAAATTATATCCGTTTTTAACAATTCATTAGTTCATGGTGAGGCATAAAAGAACAGCAATAATGAATACCGATGACAACAATAACAACCTTATTTTCAGATCCTGAACTTTATTCTTTACTTGTTAAGAAGGATAGGGAAGGTTTTGATTATCTGTATGATAAATACTGCAGCCTATTGTATGGCCTTACCTTACAGTCTTCATGCCTGAAAGAATATTCAGATGAAATTATTGAACTTACCTTCATCAATATTTATAATTCAATACATCTGTTCCAAAATCAGGAAATAAAGCTCAATATTTGGATGATATCTGTCCTGATAAAAACCACCAAAGATTATCTGGATTCAAAAAACATCAGCTATACTTTTATAAACGGGAATTTTCCGCTGTTCAGCTTCAAGCTGCCGGAAGAAAAAACAGTTCCTGTACATCATTATCTGGTACCGGCTTTGTAATTTAAGCTTAGAAAAAATTCATCAAAAAAGGCATTCCAGCATCAGTAGCGCACATTTTGCTCATTCATTCATCAATATAAATAAAAATCTAAAGTAAAACAGCACTGACAGAAAGTCTGGCTGAAATTATAAAACACGAATGTACGGAATGAAGCATTCCGTAGCGGGATTATATTTTAAAAGGGTAATCAGTAAATTAACTGTTCAATAAATTATTGATTTTAAGGATGATGTCATCAAGATCAAAAGGTTTGGCAACAAAGTCATTTGCTCCGGCATCAGCGGCAATATCACTGCCGTCTACACTGGCAGATAAAACAATGACAGGCATATCCTTTATTCCTTCCGTATTGCGGATCATTTTGAGCACCTGGTCCCCGGAAAGAAGAGGCATCCAGAGATCCAGCAGGATAAGATCAGGCGTATTGCTTTGAATCTGTTTGATCAGGTTGGTACTGTTGATTTCTGTAAGAACTGTAAATCCTTCTGTTTCAAGGAGCATCTGTAACACATCCAGTATGCCCTGATCGTCATCACAGACGATGATCTTTTTGCTATTCATTTTCAATTTTCATCATTTTTCATTATAGGTAGCGTAAAGCTGAAGGTTGATCCTTCGCCCACTTCGCTTTCTACCCAAAGTGTTCCGTTATGGTTAACAACAATTTCGTGTGAGATGTAGAGGCCTATACCAAGCCCCGGAAATTTTTTCTGGATATCCCTTGCCCTGAAAAACCTTTCGAAAATTTTTGCTTTGTCCTGGGCATTGATGCCCATTCCGTAGTCTTTAACCGAAATCTTCACAAAATTACCTACCCTGTTGATATATACCTCAACTTTATCTGAACCGGGAGAGTATTTAATCGCATTGGAAATCAGATTGTTGATTACCTGTGAAATCTGCAGTTCATCCCCTAAGACAGTCGATTCCGTACTTCCGATTAAAGAAATCCTATGATTGGGAGCGGCCAGTGATAAATTTTCTACCGTATCGGTAATGGTTTTATCAATTTTAAACGGCTCTTTGTGAAGTTCTATGTTGCCCGACTGTATTTTAGAAGTATCCAGAAGATCTGAGATCAGGATATTCAAGCGGTCTACATATACCGACACCTTATCAAGCGTAGTGGTGTATTTTTCAGAAGAACCTTCAGGCGCCATCCTCTGAAGAAGCTGGATCAGTCCTTTAATGGTTGTAAGCGGCGTTTTAAGCTCATGGCTCGCTATGGAAAGGAAATCATCTTTCCGGCGGTCAATTTCTTTTTTCTCCGTGATATCTTCTATGGCAATTAATATCCTGTCCTTGTACTGTCCCTCAAATTCAATGCGGTAAGCATTCACCAGCATTACTTTTTTACCGATATAAGGGAAATTGTGTTCCACCTCATAATCGATCACCGGATTGCTGGTAGGAAGGATGTTTGTCAGGAGTTCTTTTAAAGGCCCGATATTCCACTGGTGGTTCCCGAGCTCAAATAAAATTTTACCGACGGTATCTTCTGCCGTTACTTTAAACGAATTTAAAAAATGATTATTGGCACTCAGTACTTTATAATCCGAATCCAATACGAGAAGGCTCTCTCTTACGGTCTGGATAATACTTGAAAGGAAAACTTCTTTTTCTACAAGTTCCTTAGTACGTTCCTTGATTTTTTTTTCAACTGAAGATTTTTCCTCACGCAGCTCATGTTCAGACCTTTTGCGCTCGGTGATGTCATTCTGGACACCGATAAAGTGAGTGACTTTGCCTTCTTTGTTTTTAACGGGTGAAATAAAAAGCTCATTCCAGAACAGATGCCCGTTCTTTTTATAATTCCTGATCTCCACACGGCATTCATTCCCTTTGAAAATACATTCTTTAAGAAAATTCCTTTCGGGCTGTGAGCGGTCCTGGGCCTGGAGAAAACGGCAGTTATGTCCTATGATCTCATCATAAGAATAACCCGTCATGGTTTCAAATGCCTTGTTACAGTAGATAATGGGATTGTCAGGCTGGGTGTTATCGGTAATGATAATCCCGCAGTTAGCTGAATTCAGCGCCTGAATATAAATGTCAATATTATTGTCCATCATACTGTAGCTGTGTTGTAATGCTTTCAAATTGTACTGTTATTGTTGACATTGATCTGCAAATATGAGAAAAAGCATAAAATTTTGCAAATTTGTATATCGAATACTTCATACACAAATAGTATGCCTCTAATATGATTTATATGCAATAATTAATTAATCTGTTTAATATCATTATGTTAGGGTAATTTTCTCAGGTATGAATTTATACAGCCTCTTTTGCCGGCAGGGTAAACCAGAAGCGGCTGCCTTCGCCTAAAGTGCTTTCAACCCCTATGTCCCCTTCATGGCGTTTAATAATTTCAGAAGAAATATACAGCCCCAATCCAAGGCCTGAATACTTTTTACCCTGATGGTTCGCCCTGTAATAACGGTCAAAGATAAAAGGCTGGATGGCAGGGTCAATACCGTCGCCGTTATCCTTTACGCTGACCTTTACCAGACCGTTATCAACAGTTTCTATAAACAGGTAGATATCTCGGGAATTCGGTGCATATTTAACGGCATTGTTCACAAAGTTCACCACTACCTGCTCAATCCTGTTCTCGTCTGCAAAAACGGAAGCCTCACGGTCCCCGTCTATTACAAGGTTATATTTCCCGATGAACCGGATGTCATTGCAGCAGTTATCCAGCATTTTGGAAACATTGAATATTTCTTTCTTGAGTTCGAGCTGCCCTTCACTGATGCGGTGCATATTCAGGAGGTCGTCTACGAGGGCATTCAGTTTCTTCATACTGCCTGAAGCCTGGTCAATAAGCCGCGGAACCATCTCATGACCCGGATTTCCTTTCATCCTTGTAAGAAGCTGGATGGTTGCTTTTAAGCTCGTAATAGGTGTTTTAAGTTCATGGCTTGCAATCCCCAGAAAATCATCTTTCTGTACTTCGTAATTTTTTCTTTTGGTAATATCTATGGTAACCCCGTTCATATTTGCGGGGTTTCCTTCGCTGTCATAACCCGGCAGTCCTGATGCACTCATCCAGTGCAGAGAACCATCCGGCCACCTGATCATGTATTCTGCATGATAGGGCAGTGCATTCTTCACAGAACTGTTAACTTCTTTTTTTACATATTCCCTGTATTCCGGCAGGATGCTGTTCATCAGGTCTTCAAAATTAAAGGGATCTTCATTGGCAACGCCGTAATTGGCCTTACAGATCTCCGAGCAGCCCATGATACCTGTTTTGAGATCCAGATTATAGGATCCGAGCCTGCCTGCATGCAGGGCAATCTGAAGCTGCTGGTTCAGTTCTTCCAGTCTTTTCTTTTTATTGATACGGTAGGTAACTTCATTGGCAATCACTATAATGGCTACAGTTTCCCCGTGTTCATTTTTAAGCGGCTCATAGATAAAGTCGAAATAGCAGTCATTAATGATTCCGTCAGATTCCATCTTTACATGGACAGTATCGACTTTGTAAGCATTACCTGAGGTAAAAACACCGTCAAGTATACTGAGATAAGGCTGACCTTCCAGTTCAGGCAGGGCTTTTGCGATCGGCATACCGATAACGGAGCCGGTCTTACCCCATACCTTGAGAATCATATCATTGGCTACCTCTATCATCAGTTCTCTTCCGGCAAGGATACCGAATGCCACAGGTGCTTTGCTGATAAATGATTTCAGGCGCTGTTCGCTGTTTTTAAGGCTGGTATTCAGTAAAACCGTGAGATCATAAGATTTGCTCAGTTCATTGTTTACTTTGTTGAGCTCATCATTGGTGGCTTCCATTTCCATATTGAACTCAGCCAGTTCATGCACTGCCTTTTCCAGATTTTTCCGGGTTTTGTTCAACTGGCTATTAACCTGTTTTACCTCATCTATGGTATCCAAAGAAGATCTCCGGAGTTCTATATGATCCATGGCTGTTCTGGCAAGGCCTTCAAGGATCAGCCGTTCCGCATCACTGAATAATCTTGATTTTTGGTCGATGATACACAATGTACCGATAAGAAATCCGTCATGCGTAATCAACGGTGCTCCTGCATAAAAACGCAGTCCGAAATCTCCGGTTACATTGGGGTTGGCAATCAGGCAGGGCTCTTTCAGGGCATCTTCAAATACCGTTACCTTTTCGTCCATCACCGCAAGGGCACAAAGGCTTTTCCCTCTGTTGGCGCGGGTTGCTTTACCCATTCCTACGTTTGCTTTAAAAAATACGGATTCGGCATCTACCAGCGAGAGCAATGATACCGGTGTGTTAAAAATCTGTGCAGCAAGCCTGGCAATACCGTCAAAGCTTTCTTCTGAAGGAGTGTCGGTAATCCGGTAGCGTTTCAAAGCATCAAGACGGCCTGCCTCATTTTCAGGCACGATATTTATTCCAAAAGTATTTTCAATCATAGTGTTTTTCTAATAGATAAGGAAAAGGTTGCGCTAATAGATACAGTAAAGGTATTATAAAAAAAATAAAAAAGTGGTACCTCGCAAAATTTATACATTCTTGTGTGGTTAAAAAACGCTGTCCCTGAAATATTGTATTAAGGTATTTCCTGGGCTCAGATTACCGGTCATCAGTAAGTTTTTTAATCATTCCGTTAAACAGGTACGCATGGAACGGAAGTACGGAATACCAGTAGAGCCTGCCCATCAGACCTACAGGCCTGAAAGTGGCTTCCTGGATCAGCTTTCCGTTTTCGATCTTAAAATCCAGCCATGCTTCACCCGGCATTTTCATTTCGGCAAAAAGCAGCAGCCTTTTGTCTTCCTTGCTGGCATACAGTACCCTCCAGAAGTCTACGCTGTCCCCGGCATTCACCGTAGCCGAATTTTTACGGCCTCTCTTCAGTCCCACACCGCCGAAGAGCTTATCCAGCATTCCCCGTATACTCCAGAGGTGATTGGCATAATACCATCCGTTTTTCCCTCCAATCCCGAAGATTTTGCTTAAGGTCTTTTTTTCATCTTTCACTTCATGTGTCCTTCTGTCTTTAAAAACACCTTTGCTCGGAACCTCTAAGAATTCCCATACATTTTTGGTATAGCGGTAATTCCCGAATGAGTCATACCAGGTGGACAGTACTTCGTTCTGTTCAATTTTATCAAAGCTCAGTTTAAGGCTTTCCTGATAAGTGAGGAGTTTTACATTAAGCTTTTTTGCCAGGTCGTTATCTTCAGCCACTACGTTGATGGTCATGCTGTCGACCAGGTTTTTTGCCAAAGCATAAGAGGTTGAAGTAATGAAATACAGCCAGTAGGAAGATAATTTAGGGCTGAGGAAGGGGACGGAAATAATCATTCTTTTCAGCTTGCGCTCACGGGCAAACATGAGCAGCATTTCTTTATAGGAAAGCACATCCGGGCCTGCAATATCAAAGTGTTTGTTATAGGTAAACGGCTTATGCATAACGCCGGTGAGAAGTTCAATAACATTTCTGATGGCAATGGGCTGGCATAGTGTCTTCAGCCATTTCGGAGCAACCATCACCGGTAGTTTTTCCACCAGGTCACGGATAATTTCAAAAGATGCCGATCCGGATCCGATGATAATCCCTGCACGGAGCACGGTAAGACTGTAGCTGGGAGATTTCAGTTCCTCTTCAACATCTTTCCGCGACTGGAGGTGCTTGGAAAGTTTATCTTCATTCACAATCCCCGTAAGGTAAATCACCTGTTGACAGGAAGTCTGTTCAATGGTCTCGGAGAAATTCCGGGCAGATATTTTTTCCGCTTTGCTGAAATCTGCGTTGGAAGACATGGAGTGGATAAGATAATATGCCGCATCAATATCTTTTTCTATGGGCGTAAGGGTTTTGGAATCATTGTAATCATGTTCAACAATGCTCAGCTTATCCTGGTAATTCTGATACATTGAAGTATCAAACCTTTTTTTATCACGTACCGAACAGATGACTTCATGCCCATCACTTAAAAGCTGGATAAGCAGTCTTTTTCCGATGTATCCCGTTGCTCCTGTAAGAAATATTTTCATCCTGTGTTTTTTATTATGTTTTTGCCGGTATTTTATTTTTTAATTGCTACCCGGATGCATTGAAAGTTTACAAAACTGATACCATACGGGAAACTTTTTTCATTTTACCCCCTGATTTTTTTAAAAATGGTCTGTTTTATGCTAAGAGAATAATAAGCAGGTAAATGAGTACCTGATTTCACTGCCACTAACACCACAAAATTATATAATATGAAAGAATCTACTCAATGGGACAGCCCCTCAACGATGAATAAGGAAATCGAACGCCAGAAAGCGATTAAAGTTCTTGAGAAAGCCAAAATGATCAGCCGGAAAGTTGTGTTCCTGCCTAAAGGAGCCAGCGGAAGCCTTAAACAGAATAATTTATTTTAGTTTTTGATTCCTTTTATGAATAATAAGCTACTTCGGTAGCTTTTTTTGTAGGCAAAAAGCAGAGGTTATAAACTTTCCCGACAGGTATATTTAACCGCTTGAGCATCAATTTCAGGACAGTTTTATTATCAAATAAAGCATTTCCTTTTAAAACCGATTTAAATTATCATCATCATTAATTCATCAATCTATTATTCCTTTCATGCATAAAAAAAGATTCAGGATCTATGAGTTCTTATTCAGCCGTACAGTATTTACAAACGCCTTCCTGTTTTTTCTGCTTACCGTTTCATTTCTGGTGTTAACCTTTTTTGTACTTTCTAACCGCTCTGCCCACTGGGATTATTATGTAACGGGTGTGCTTCAGCATCAGCAGCATACCGTTTTGGATTATATCATGAAAGGATTCAGCTGGCTGGGAAGGGTGCGGGTTGCTTTTTTTGCCATCTGTCTTGCTTCACTGCTGTTTTTGATTTCCGGGAAAAAAAGGGAAGCCGTCCTGATCGGTTCCACGGTACTCTCCGGTGCCATCAGCTGGACCCTTAAAATGCTGATTGACCGGCCGAGGCCCGGTGCCGATATTGTAAGGGTGATTGAAGAAACAAAATACCAGAGTTTTCCCAGCGGCCATGTGCTTTTCTACACGGTTTTTTTCGGAATATTATGTATGATCGTTTATTATTCGCAAAAGATAAGCAGAAGGGCCAGAATCGTACTGATTTCTTTATTGGTTTTTATGATTATCTGCGGTGCTGTTTCGAGGATTTATCTCGGAGCACATTGGTTTACCGATATTCTTGGAGGACTCATCATCGGGATCCAGTTTCTGCAGATTGCACGGCTGCTGTATCTGAAGAACAGACCGGATCAGTACAAACAGGAGATACTGTAAATCATTTTTTAAATCAAGAGATCAGCTGTTGTTATTAAAAATCAATACCCTCTCATATCTATGGGAGGGTATTGATTTTATCCTGTTTATTATTCGGAAAAGGTCGGAAAATTTGTTCTGTCAGATCAGATGGTCAGACCAGACAGGATAACGGGATTTATCGATACAATATTTGTGTTTTTCTGTTCATTAATTCCGTTATATACAAATCTTCAGGCTCTTTTCTTATATGAAACCGTGCAGGGATTTTAATTTGCAAGCTTAACGTTAACGGCATTCAGGCCCTTTTCGCTTTTCTGTACATCAAAAACCACTTTGTCATTTTCACGGATCGACCTTACCGTCAGTCCTGAAGAATGTACAAATATATCACTGCTTCCGTCTGCCGGAGCAATAAATCCGAAGCCTTTTGCTTCATTAAAAAATTTTACGGTACCTTCTTGCATTGTAATTATATTAAATTGTTGTTATTCTTACTTGTGTATGATGATCAGGTAAAACAATACCTGTCAGCTTAGTTTTTATACCGGAAATCCGGTGTTGCAACAGGCAGGGTAAATTCCATCGGTACATTAGGCATATTTCTTTTATCAGCATATACAGGCTGCGGAATGCTTTGTGCTTTCGGTGAAACAGGGGAGGTGCTGACCTCTACCGGATTCTGAAGCAGTGTATCGGCTACAGCACGGATTTCTGCGGATAGGATAGCGGAGAACAATAAAGTCTGCCTCTTTTTTGAAACCTGCTGAAGGATTTTTTTTACATCAGCGATCAGTTCCAGATCAAGCATGGTATCTACTTCATCCAGGATCAGTATTTCGATTTTTGAAAGATCGATATGCCTTTGGTTTATCAGTTCCAGAAGCCTTCCCGGCGTTGCAATAAGAATATCCACTCTTTTTCTGAGGGCTGCGAGCTGTCCTCCTGCAGAAACACCTTCGAAAATAGAAAGCTGGGATAAAGGCAGGTATTTGCTGTACATCTTAAAGTCATCCTCAATCTGTACCGCCAGTTCGCGTGTCGAGGTCAGGATCAGGGTTCTTATTTCATTATGGTCAGGCGTGTTTTTTTTCAGCAGCTGCATAACAGGCATGGCAAATGCGGCTGTTTTCCCCATTCCTGTCTGTACGCATCCCATAATGTCTTTTCCGGCTAAAATATGGGGGATGGCAGTATATTGAATTTCAGTAGGCTTGGAGTATCCGGCTTCCGTTACGGCGCGGACAATAGGATTAATTAAATTTAAATGTTTAAAACTTATACTGGACATCAGAATTTCTGTTGTTTTTATGGACAGATCTTTATTTATGAGATCTGAATTGATGTATTTTTGTAAACAAGTTAACAAAGAATGATCTTTCCAACCTGTTTATTTGCTTCAGCAGCAGAAATATTCTCAGTGAAAATACAGCTGTAGGGCTTTGCAATGCATATCTCACACAACGGACGGCATAAGAATTTATCCTTTACCTTCACTGTGGCTCATCTACATCTTTAAAGTAAAAAATAAACTTTTATAAAAGGATTGTTCTGTCTGTATGGATATTCCGGAACCAGCCAATCAATCGCCTGTATTATTCTATGGTAATAAAATGAAGTTTAAAGCGGGCAGCTGAAAAGCGAGACTGAAAGAAAAATTGTGATTTTAAACTTATACAGAATGGCGAAGGCAGAAACCTGTTTTGTAAATGCTTTTGCAAACATACGATAAAAAAACGGAATAACTGCAGTTTTAAGGTGTTGATTATCAGAAATTTGTTCTTAGCTTCCCCATGTTAAACAATGGTCTGCAAAAAGCGGATGGTTTTAAGCTCCGTATATGCAGACTTCTTCACCCGTTACCCAGCCCTGCCTCCGTCCTCTGCCCTTACAGGCAGGTACGCGTGTGAAGATTGCCTACTTCATTATGGTTCATCATAAACCTGAAGTATTTAAGGCTATGTTTGCTAAAATTTATTCCCAGGACCAGTTTTATCTGATCCATATTGACCGGAAGGCAGAATCTGACGTCACAGAAGAAATTCAGTTGTTTTTAGTCCGGTTTCCCAACGCTTATCTTCTTGAAAGCATGAATATTGTTTCCGGCGGGTTCAGTATGATCCAGGCTGAGCTTGACGCTATGGAATTCCTTCTGAATGCAAGCAGGGAATGGGATTATTTCATCAATCTGAGCGGCGAAGATTATCCCCTGAAATCACAGGACATCATCAGAAAGTTTCTTACCGCCAACAAAGGCAGAAACTATATTTTTTATTATGACCAGAAGTTTCACAGGCCGGATACGCTGCAGCGGATACAGAATCATTTTACCGAACTTACCCACAGGATTTCTTCACTTATTTACAAAAGGGATTTTATGAAGGAAGTCATTCCTTACATCGGCGGAAAATGGTTTATGCTTACCCGCGAAACCTGTCTGTTTATGACAGGCAATAAGAAGGTAATGGATTTTGAAGACTATTATCTTCATACCTTTCTGCCCGCAGAATCTTTTTTCCAGACTGTTTTTATGAATACTTCCTTTAAAGATATCATTGTAAATGATGACAAAAGGGCCCTCATAGAAAAAGCATTTTTTAAGAAACGAAGCCCCGAGGGGTTTATTGAATCGTTAAGATCCGGCAATCATCTTTTTATCAGAAAAATAAATCCTGAAACAGACCCGGATATTCTGGATTATATCAAACAGACCTATGACCTTCCGCTTGGTGAGGTTGATGAAATTGAGCGGGAACTTCGGTCAGACGGTTTCCATAATAATTAATGTCTGAAACATTTGATATTTAAACAACAGAAAAACAAAAATACGCAGCATAAGTTGTTACTTACCTGATTGTTTCCAAACTTCACAGCATTAATGTTTTAAGGAATAATTACCGTAAACAGATACACCAGAAAAATGGCTACCAGTACGAAACCCTGCATAATATTCGTTCTTCCCGTCGCCAGCGAAATGGTGATGATAAACAGGGTCAGGCCCAGCAAAATGGTAGATTTGATATCGATTCCCAGTGTCATCCTGATGCCGGTAATTACCGACGTAATGGCAATAGGCGGAATGCTCAGCCCGATGTTCGCCAGTGCAGAACCGAACGCCAGGTTAAGCGAAGTCTGAATCTGGTTATTCCTTGCTGCACGGAAGGCGGCCATACCTTCAGGAAGAAGAACAATTCCCGCAATAATAATTCCTACAAGAGATTTCGGTGCTCCGGCCCATTTTACTATAGATTCCACATCCCCGGAAAGCAGTTTGGCCAGTAAAACCACAATTCCCAAACACAGGATCAGGAACAGGATACTGATGCCCATCTGCCGGTTGGACGGTTTATCCGGAAAATCATCATCATCATCTCCGTTATCATCAGAAGATGCTGCTGACCTGTTTTCCGGTGAAATAAAATAACTGCGGTGCCTGATGGTCTGCATCATGGTGAATCCCAAGTATAACAAAAGGCTGATCAGCGAAACAAACAGCAGCTGAAGGGAAGTATATTCCCCGCCATTGTGGCTTATGATATAATTCGGTAAAATAAGTACGAAGATACTGATGGACGTCAGCGTAATAAGTGCCGTACTCACGCCCTGAAGCGTAAAGTTCTGTACTTTGAATTTAACAGATCCCACGATAATACAGCCTCCGATAATTCCCGTAAGAATAATCATTATTGCAGCATACACGGTATCCCGAGCCAGCGTTATGGTTTCAAGGCCTTTTGCACCCAACCAGACGAGAACGGGAATCAGGATAGTCCAGGTTAAAAGATATATTTTTTGCTTAATAAGGTTTTTACGGTCTGTTCAGTAATAAAAGAATAGAGAATGGAGTAGAATGTTAACTGATCCTGCCGGAATGCATCTTATATACTATTGAAATGCGACAATGCTGGTATCGGGATGGATAGCCTGCAAAGAGATGATTACTCTGCATGCCTCCGGTTAAAACAGAATTATTCTGATCATGATATCTGCCAGATAATAAATAAATGATACAAAACAGACGGTTTCGGTAAAGATACTGTTAATTTATGAGAATCTATTACTGGAGCATACGTTCCGGTAACCACAGTGATCAGATAAAAGCCCTGATATGGCAAATAAATGATATCAGGGCCTTAAAGTTTTATTTGGATTTGAATATCTTGTCAGTTTCTTTTTTACAGACGGATTTAGGTTACGGCATAAAATTCCCTGGGTAGATCCATTTACTATCACCACGGCAGCTTTGGAATAAAAGATATAGGATATTCTCTATGTTAATTAAATTAATTGGCTGATCATGCTTACATCTGAATTTCTGTGCTCGGAATACAGATGGGAATGGAAATCATTCAGCTTGATTAAAGTTTTTAATAAATCGCTTTTTTCTTCATCACAGAGTTTTCCTGACAGGATAACGGAGGTAAGATTCACCTTCTCAACCGACTGGTGAAAACGTTCTTCGCCTTTTTTGGTCAGGTTCAGCCTTTTGCTCCGGCGGTCTTCCTCATCATTTTTTTCCTCAATCAGTCCCGCTTCCAGAAGTCTTTTGATGATCTGTGTCCCGGTCTGTTTTTCATGGCCGTTTCTTTCAATCAACTGTATTTTGGTAAGGTTCGGTTCGTCTTTCAGGCGGTACAGGTAGGTGAATTCTTCATTGGCCAGCTCCGGAAATTCCCCAAGCCCTTTCCTGATCAGCTGTTTAGAATATCTGCTCAGCAAAAGGATCTGCTTACAGATTTCATTTTCTCTGAAGGAAACCTCATGCTGTTCATTCTTAAAAAGTTTGGTAGGGCTTTCTTCCCTGTATTTTTTATCGTTCAGCCACAAGCGGAAATCTTCTACTTTAGCTTGAGGCGTGTAGGATCCGGAATTTTCAAAATCTTTTACCTGCAGAAGCAGATCGATAAAAAAATCAGTATGCATGATATAATTTTTGGTGTAAAGATATACGTTTGGTTACGGGATTCAAAATTACAGTTTAACACTTCCCATTCCGCCGTCAATCCCGAAAATCTGTCCGGTAATCCATGATGCTTTATCAGAAAGTAAGAAAGCCGTCATCTCTGCCATTTCCGCAGGGCTCCCGATTCTCTGCAGCGGATGCCTTTTGCCCGAAGCCTCCCGTTTTTCCGGGGTGGAAAGCAGCTGTGAAGCAAGTGACGTATCCGTTAAAGAAGGCGCAATGGCATTGACCCGGATTTTCTGTGCCGAAAATTCTGCCGCAAGGCTTTTTACCAGTCCTTCAACAGCACTTTTGCTAGTAGCAACCGAAGCATGGAACGGCATTCCGAGCTTTGCCGCTACGGAGCTGTACAGTACAATGGAGGAGCTTTCCGGTTTTTTAAGGTTCGGAAGCAGTTTTTGGATACATTTTACAGCTCCCAAAACATTAATTTCAAAATCATTCCTGAAATCATCTTCCGTCAGGCGGTTAAACGGTTTAAGGTTGATGCTTCCGGGTGCATACACAAGGCCGTCAATACTTTCGGGAAAAGCAATATCGTCTAAATCCCCCGTAAGAATATCCATCTCGTGAAATTCGATATTCTCATGCTGAAGTTCCGGGTTAAATGTCCTTGAAATACCGGTAACTTTATAATTTTCGGAAAGAATTTTCGCAGCAGCCAGTCCGATTCCTGATCCGCATCCGATGATGACCATATTTTTCATATTTTATTTTTTAGTTTATTATTGATTAAAAATTTCAGAGCTGATGCTGCAAATTAATCAGGTTTAATACACAAAGTCCGCGTAATCCCTTCAATCTGCGAGAAACCCTTCAACGGATTCTCAACTTTATTAAATTATAATCGAAGGTTTAATTCAGTCATGAGATCAAATGTAAGATTGCTTACAATTTATCTTTTTGAGATTTTATTATTGCTGATCACACGCTGTCTGCTGCACCGGAACCGGGTAATTTCCTCTTTTCTTTTCATAAGGTGCTTTTGGCTGACTCCCGAGTTGACCCGTTTTCTCCATAACCTGAAGCTTGACGGTTTAAGCTCCGCGCGCATCAGCTGGATAACTTCCGCCTCACTGATCCCGAACTGAAAGGCAATGGCTTCAAACGGTGTCCGGTCTTCCCAGGCCATTTCAATAATCCGGTCTATCTGCTCAAGAGTGAATGGTTTGTCCATACTATGTTGTTTTATAAGTTTGACGTATTGTAAAATACTGTTTTCTTTTTTACTGTATTTAGGTATTTTGTTGCTTCCAACCTCAAAAGGAATAATTGTTCCGTACGTTTATCTGTTCAGCCACAATTGTATGAATTCCTGTTCAGGGTCATACTGGGCTGCCTGTTTTTCGGGGCTGAATACCCTGTTCCGCGGATCATTTCCAACTCCGGCGAGGTACATCCAGTTGCCGTAATTGCTGTGCACATCATAATCAATCAGCATTTCTTCAAAATAAGCAGCCCCGATTCTCCAGTCCTGTTTCAAAATTTTGCTGAAGTAAGAGGCTGCATTCTGCCTTCCACGATTGCTCATCCATCCGGTATGCTTTAATTCCATCATATTCGCATTGATAAAACCGGAAGCGGTTTCTCCTTCGGTCCACTGCCGGATCAGCTCCGGGTCAGGATTATAATCATATATCTTCCCGTTAATACCGCGCTGATGGAATATACGGTCTCTATATTCTAATGAAGTATGCCTGAAGAAATCCCGCCAGAGCAGCTCAAAAACCATCCAGTAAGAAGATTCACTGCTTCCGTGCCGTGCTTCATATTTTTTTATTTCGTGGTACACCGTTACGGCAGAAAGGCTTCCGTCAGCCAGCCAGGCGGAGAACCGGCTGCTGTAATCAGTACCTTTCATTCCGTTTCTGGTTTCTTTATAGGTGTCCAGCTTTCCGGATCCGGAAAAATAATAGGATAACCGCTCAGACGCCTGCCGTTCACCTCCCGAAAACGGGAAAGCGGTACGGCTATCAGGTTCAAATTCATCAAACCCCAATGATTTCAGGCTGACATCATCACTGGTAAAATGAAGTTCAGGGCCGGATTTATCATAGGTCAGATGCTCGGAATCAAATTCCTCACGAACCGTAAAGTTTTTTTCAAGCTTCTGCCTGAAAGCGGTAAACTGTATCGGGACTTTTGCAAAATATTCCCGGGTACAATCAGGACTGATAAGAAACTGGGTGTATGATTTTTCCCAGGCTGTAAAAGGGAGAACGTTTTTTATCCTGCGTTCCGTTTCGTTTTCATCCCGTGTCCATTCCTGTTGGCAGAAGATTTTTTCCACCGTATATTTTTCAGAAAGCTCTTTGAAAATGGATTCTGTTTTTCCGTATTTTACCAGAAACGGAATATTCTTCTCTTTTAAAGCAGAGCTGAGGCCACGGACCGTTTCCAGCAGGAATTTTGCCCGGTAGCGGCCGCACTTCCTGAATCCCCATTGTTTTTCACGGTAAAAGTCCTCATCAAAAATATACACGGCAAGAAGCGGTGTATCTTCCTGCATAATCCGGTACAGGGATTCCTGGTCTCTCGTTCTCAGGTCTTTGGTGTACCAGAGGATATTGATTTTCTGTTTTTCCGGCATCGTTCGCTGCAGTATTTAATTTCGTCCCAGTTTTTTTTCCACTTTTTGCGCCAGTTGAACGGAAGTCCGCAGACTTCACAGATCTTTGAAGGCAGTCCGGCAGGCATATTTACGGTTTTACAAAATTTTTATAATTGTTGATGACCACACGGTTTGATTTCAGGTCATGCATCATATGGTACAGCCCGAAGAATGTCCTGTTGAGGTAGATAAAATGTCTTGAACCCCTGTTGGCATTCATTCCTTTCATATCGCTGAGCTTTGAATACCGCTGTCCGAGGTCTGCGATTTCATTAAAGAACGAATCATCTGAAAAATCAAAATCTTCCCGGTTGAAAGGTCGGGTAAACAGTTCCAGCAGTTCATAGAAGAGTTTTGAAAAAAATGCGGTTTCCTCAGGTGTATCGTCATCACGCAGTATTTCCAGCGTGTATAATTTCTCCCTGAATATCTCAGGATTCTTCAGGTTTTCCTCTTTCGCCATTTCAAAATAAGGCGTATAAAAATCTTCCGGGATTTCCTTGATGCATCCGAAATCGATGACCAGCAGCTTCTGATCATCAGAAACCAGGAAATTGCCCGGATGCGGGTCTGCATGTACTTTTTTAAGGATGTGCATCTGGTACATATAAAAGTCCCAGAGAGTCTGGCCTATCAGGTTCAGCTGTTCCTGTGTATTGCTTTTTTTGGTAAACTCTGAAAAATGAAGCCCGGGCATCCAGTCCATCGTAATGATTTTTTCACAGGAATATTCCGGATAATAGGCTGGAAAAAGAAGGTTCGGGAGATGCCTGCATTCCGATGCAAAATGCTGGCTCCGCTGAAGTTCGAGATTATAGTCGGTTTCCTCGTAAAGCTTGTCTTCAACTTCCTGAAAATAAGATTCCGAACCGTCCTTTTTAATGTTGAACATTTTCATGGCAATGGGCTTTACCATTTTAAGGTCGCTGCTGATGCTTTCACGCACGCCGGGATACTGTATTTTCACCGCGAGGGATTTATCATTTTTCCGGGCTTTATGTACCTGGCCGATGCTTGCTGCGTTTACCGATTCCGAAGAAAATTCATCAAATATTTCCTCAGGGTTTTTCCCGAAGTATTTCCTGAACGTCTTCCTTACCAGTGCCCCTGAAAGCGGCGGTACTGAGAACTGGGACAGCGAAAACTTTTCCACATATTCCACCGGAAGCATATTTTTCTCCATGCTCAGCATCTGCGCAACTTTCAGAGCAGACCCTTTCAGTTCTTTCAATGAATCATATATATCTGAAGCATTGTCTTCATTCAGGATCTTTCTTGCTTCGCCTTCATCTTTGGTTATTTTATTGCCGTAATATTTAAGGTAATTGATGCCCACTTTGGCACCTGCTTTCAGGAGACTTCCGGTTCTTTCAATTTTCCCTGTCGGTATTTTATCTAATGTTTTCATAAATGCTTATTTACCTGTGTTCTTTCCATAAAAATTTTCCGAGATCGAGAAGCTTCTTCAGCGGTTCATTGTCGATCAGTTCAAATCCGGTATCAATTGTTTTTTCAATGAAGATATCTGTCTTTTCAAAGTCCGGCGATGTGTCTTTTTTCCAGAACTCGATACATGATACGAGATGCAGCCATAATGCCTGCTGTCTGGATTTTTCGTTGAAATTCCTGATTTTTTCCGCTTTCCTCAGTATTTCCCATTCGTTGAAATCCAGCGTACTGATAAATTGCTGATGGGTCTTTTTCAGGCTGTTCAGAACCTTTGCATTCTCCATTCTGTCTTTTCCCAACAATGAAAGAATGAGTGATCTGTTCATTGTAAGGTTCTCAAAAAAGATAAAATAAACATTCAGCAGTTTTTCTTTTGCCGTTACGTCTTCCGAGATATTGACTTCAGCTGCAAGTTCCAGGGATTTTTTAAAAAGATGATTGAAAATTTCCCTTTCCATATGCTCAAACCCGGAAAAGAAATGGTAGAATTCTTTTTCTTCAAATCCGTTTTCTTTGGCAAACAGATACACATTTTTCGGTTTTTCGCCATGGTTAAGAATGTAATCGCCGTACAGTTCAAGTATGCTTTCTGAGGTTATATAATTCTGATTTTGATTTTCCATTTGAATTTCTTTCTTACAAATTTAGTAAATAATATTACCTTAAATTAAAATAAAGTATAAATTTGTACTATAAAAATGATTTAAATTTTAGATGATGTTAAAAATACAGGCACAGTCCGATATCCCGACTGACTTCGGGATCTTTACCGTATACGCATTTTCTGAAGACGAGACCGACTGGATGCCTCATCTGGTATGGGTTTCCAAAACAACGGATTTCAGCAGGGCGGTTAATGTACGGTTCCATTCAGAATGTATCACCGGTGAAATCTTCCATTCTAAGAAATGTGAATGCGGACAGCAGCTTGATGCCGCCCTGAAATTTGTTTCTGAAAACGGAGGGATGATTATTTACCTTCGGCAGGAAGGACGGAATATCGGGATCATCAATAAATTAAAAGCATATGCACTTCAGGAGCAGGGGCTTGATACGGTTGAAGCCAATCTCCGCCTGGGATTACCTGCAGACGGAAGGAATTTTGGGGTAGCCATAGAGATGCTTAAGCTTCTGGATGTAAATAGCATTTACCTGCTCACCAACAATCCGGATAAGCTGAAGGCACTGGAGAACAGCGGCATTACTCTGGCCGGAAGGATTCCCCTGGAAATAGACTCCAATGCGGTGAATGAACGCTACCTGATGACTAAGAGAGATTATTTCGGGCACCTGCTGGAAAAGATATAGCTTTATTATAATCAATCAGCATCAATTAATACGGGGTATTACCGGTGTGAAAAAAATATATGGATTGGTGTTGAAATTTATATTCAGATAAGTATAAAATCATAGTTTATTACGACATAGAAAAATGCGGCACAAAAACGTGCCGCATTTCTCAGTTATATGTTGAAAATATCATGAGTTTAATTTAGCCTGTAAATTATTCTCAGATACCGTTATTTATTAAAAATGAAAGGACTGGCTGTTAACCGTACTTTCTGTTGGAATTATAATTGCCGGCCGCAGGAATCTGTATTCCGTGAAAATTATTGTAAGTATAATACAGGTCTTTAAAATAAATTTCCGTTTCAATTTCATATTTCTCTGCAACCGGAATGCTTTTCTGAAGTTTAGGGCCTGCTGAAAGAATTTTTTCTTCAGTAATTACATTTTTCTTACAATGACAGTACTGATGGTCGTTCTGGGCATGTTCATGAAGATCAACTACCGCAATTTCCGTATGTTCATAACTCCTGCATTGGTTAAATGTTTCCTGTTCCAGCGTAAACCAAGGCTCACCGTGATAAAAGAAGTGATCGATAATTTCAGGATGTCCGGTATCCTTTTTTTCCAAAGGCGCAGATGAGTAGTAGCCATTGCATTGTGTGCAAATAGCAACCTGTATTTTTATAGACATAATATTGGATTTAAAGTGTTGCGGTTTTCCTACATCAGAAGTTGTGCCATACCTGTAAAATTGGGAAAAAATTAATACAGCATCTGAGAACAGGGATCTGAAATGACACTTATTTATTGAGGATAAACCGTTATTACAACCATTATACGGCTCATGTATATCTTATTATTTTCTCTGGATAATGATCCGGCAGCAAATGACAATCTTTTAATGTTCCGTTCTCAAAAAATTAATTCAGAGAATGATTTGAATTTTTCTTTTTGCTATGATTTTGTGGTCTTGGATATGAAAATGGTAAAGGAAAAATCATTTTTTTTAAGAATATACGACCTGGAAAGTGTTTTTTATACACTTTCAGTTAAAAAAAAGTTAAATAGATTTTAATGTTTCTTATCATATCATTTCAGTGAAGAATTTAGCCTGTTATTTTTTATATTTTTTTACGTAATTGATTGCTGATTCATGTAATACGATGTTGATAAGTATAGTTATTATGATAACCTTATCATTTTTTTTATACAATACTTATCATCAAAAATAGATATGTAAATTATTGATATGTAGTTCATAGTGGTAATTTTATTTTTTTTATTCAATTGAATTTTTATATTTGTGATGTTACATAAATGTTAACATTTTAAATGAGCCCTGATTTTATTCATACGTATGTATCTGTCGATTGTGTTGTGTTCGGATTTGATTACGAAAACAGGCTGAACATTTTACTGGTTCAGCGCCATGTGGAGGATGTTCCTTTGGAGCGTCAGAGAAAACTGCCGGGCAGCCTTATTTTCAGTGATGAGGATGTTGATGATGCCGCACAAAGGGTGCTTCATGAACTTACAGGCATTAAGAAAATGGTTCTTAAACAGTTCAAATGCTTTGCAGATCCGGCACGCGCTACCAGTGAGCATGACATCAAATGGATGGGCGAGGAATATAAGCATGATATTGACAGGATCATTACCGTAGCCTATCTTTCGCTCTGCAAGATTGACCATAAGATCAACAGCACGAAATATGATACGGTAGACTGGTTCCCGATTGATGAGGTTCCTACACTGCCTTTTGACCATAACAAGATCATCAGTGAGTCTCTTGTGGAGATCAGAAAATGGATAGAATCTGATTTTACCATTATTTTCGAACTGCTGCCGAAAAGATTTACCATCAGGCAGCTATACCAGCTTTACACGGCATTAAGTGAAAAGCATATTGATATTAAAAACTTTCATAAAAAGATATCCTCATTCAATTACATTGTCCCTTTGGATGAAATAGAAAAAAATGTTTCGCACCGGGCTGCAAGATATTATAAGTTCGACGCCAAAGTCTACAAAAAAAACAACACTAAATTAATAAAATAATACCCCTTTTTTAAATTATGTACTTACTAGGCTATGACATTGGCAGTTCTTCCGTGAAAGTGTGTCTCATTGAGGCATCCAGCGGCAAAGTGGTTGCTTCAGAATTTTCTCCTAAAAAGGAAATGAAAATCACGGCTGTGAACCCGGGATGGGCAGAACAGAATCCGGCAGACTGGTGGACCAATCTTAAACTTGCCCATGAAGCTGTTATGCATGAGTCCGGAGTACATCCTGAAGATATCAAGGGGATCGGCATTACCTGGCAGATGCACGGCCTTATCCTGGTAGATAAAGATCAGAATCTGCTGAGGCCTTCCATTATCTGGTGTGACAGCCGTGCGGTTCCTTACGGTGAGCAGGCCTTCAAAACCATCGGAGAAGAAAAATGCCTGTCCCATCTGCTGAACTCCCCGGGAAACTTTACTGCTTCCAAACTGGCATGGGTAAAAGAAAATGAGCCGGAGATTTTTAATAAGATCGATAAGATCATGCTGCCGGGAGATTATATTGCCATGAGGCTTTCCGGTCACATCGGGATGACAATTGAAGGTTTGTCTGAAGGGATTTTCTGGGATTTTAAAAATAACTGTATCTCAGAAGATGTAATCAGCTATTACGGGATCCCGAAGAGTTTTTTCCCGGAAATTATACCCACCTTCGGAATCCAGTCGACCGTTTCGGCCGCTGCTGCTCAGGAATTAGGATTAAAAGAGGGGACACCGATCTCTTACCGGGCAGGAGACCAGCCGAACAATGCGCTTTCCCTGAATGTATTCAATCCCGGGGAAATTGCTTCTACAGCAGGTACTTCAGGCGTTGTGTACGGCGTACTGGATCAGCTTGAATATGATAAATTATCCAGGGTAAATACGTTTGCGCACGTGAATCACACTCCCGAACAGATCAGGTTAGGCGTTCTGCTCTGCATCAACGGGACAGGAATTTTAAACTCGTGGCTGAAACATAATTTTGCTACGTCACTGTCTTCTTACGGCGATATGAACGAGCTGGCTTCATTGTCACCGATCGGTTCCAAAGGGCTGAGCATTGTGCCTTTCGGAAACGGGGCGGAAAGGGTTCTGGAAAATAAAGAAACCAACTGTTCAATCCACGGGATTAATTTTAACATCCATTCAAAAGGGGATATTCTGCGTGCCGCGCAGGAAGGAATTGTTTTTTCCTACGAATACGGAATGAATATCATGAGGAATATCGGGATGGATATCCAGGTGATCCGGGCCGGGAACGCCAATATGTTTCTGAGCTCCATCTTCCGCCAGTCGCTTTCCAGTGTAAGCAATGCGGTTATTGAACTTTATGATACCGACGGAGCTGTGGGGGCAGCAAGAGCAGCAGGGATGGGAATCGGTTTTTATGCAGATTCTAAAGAAGCCTTCGCTTCCCTTGAAAAAATAGCAGTGATAGAACCTGAACATGAAAAACAGGAACAGTATATAGAAGCCTATTCAAGATGGAAAAACCATCTTAAGGAAATCATCTAAACGAACAACAACGGAATTCTTCCATTGCACTTACCGGCTGTTTTACACCGGTGAGCAGGGGATTTTTACACAAAATTTTAAAAAATAAATAAATCAATATGAACACTTTAACAGGTACAAAAGAGTTTTTTACAGGTATTGAAAAAATTCAGTTTGAAGGAAAAGAAAGCAGAAACCCGATGGCCTTCCGCTATTACGATGCAGAAAAAATCATCATGGGAAAACCGATGAAAGAATGGACCCGTTTTGCAATGGCCTGGTGGCATACCTTATGTGCAGACGGAAGTGATCCTTTCGGCGGACCTACCATCCACCACCCTTGGGATACCGGAAATGATGCTGTGACCAGAGCCATGCACAAGTTGGATGCCGGTTTTGAGTTTATGTCTAAAATGGGCTTCGGGTATTACTGTTTCCACGATATTGATCTGGTGGAGCCTGCTGACAACTGGAAAGCGTATGAGAAAAACCTTCAGGCTGTTGTAGAATATGCAAAACAGAAACAGACAGAAACGGGAATTAAGCTTTTATGGGGTACGGCCAATGTATTCACCCACGAAAGATACATGAACGGAGCTTCCACAAACCCGAACTTTGACGTACTGGCATGCGCCGGTACCCAGGTGAAAAATTCTATTGATGCAACCATTGCTTTGGGAGGTGAAAACTATGTATTCTGGGGAGGCAGAGAAGGATATATGAGCCTTCTGAATACCGATATGAAACGCGAAAAAGACCATCTGGCACGTTTCCTTTCCATGTCCAGGGATTACGCCCGCCAGCAGGGTTTCAAAGGAACTTTCCTGATTGAGCCTAAACCGATGGAGCCTACCAAACATCAGTATGATTATGATTCTGAAACGGTAATCGGGTTCCTGAGACATTACGGACTGGATAAAGATTTTAAACTTAATATTGAAGTAAACCATGCAACACTGGCAGGCCATACTTTTGAACATGAGCTTCAGGTAGCGGTAGACGCAGGGTTATTGGGAAGCATCGATGCGAACAGGGGAGACCACCAGAACGGATGGGATACAGACCAGTTCCCGGTAGATTACTATGACATGGTTCAGGCGTGGCTGGTTCTTCTTCCTGCAGGAGGCCTGGGAACAGGCGGTGTTAATTTTGATGCCAAAATCAGAAGGAATTCTATTGATCCTGAAGATTTATTCATCTCTCATATCTCCGGAATGGATGTATTTGCAAAAGGCCTTCTGGCAGCAGCAGATATTCTCGAGCATTCAGATTATAAAAAACTGAGAACAGACCGTTATGCCTCTTTTGACAGCGGAAACGGAAAAGCATTTGAAGAAGGCACCCTTTCCCTAGAGGATCTTCGGAAAATAGCACATGAAATCGGTGAGCCTCAGCCAAAAAGCGGAAAACAGGAACTGTTCGAAGCTATCGTAAACATGTATATTTAATACAATAAAAAGGCTGCGAATAAACACTGAGGATTTTACAATGTAATTATTAACAGCCTTTTTTATTCAATCCTAATATTTAAAAATAATAATTATGAACCGATTTCATTTTGCTAAAACCAATAAGGCTGCAATATTCTTTGCCATGGCTTTATTGCCTTCGGGCATGGCTTATTCCCAGGTTAAAAAAGATACGGTAACAAAAGAGAAGAAGATCGATGAAGTGGTTGTTATTGGATATGGTACCCAGAGAAAAGAATCTGTAACGGGTTCCGTAGCTACCGTAAAAGGAGACATGCTGCGTGAAGTACCTTCGGCAAACATTACGCAGGCTCTGCAGGGCAGGGCAGCCGGTGTAGATATTACCCAGACCTCCACAAAACCGGGAGCTGCTATGCAGATCCGTATCCGTGGAACGAGATCATTAACCGGAAGCAATGATCCCCTTGTTGTGCTTGACGGTATTCCGTTCGCTGGATCACTGAGCGACATAAGCTCAAGTGACATTAAAAGTCTTGATATCCTTAAAGATGCTTCTGCAACGGCAATTTACGGTTCCAGAGGAGCAAACGGAGTGATCCTGGTAACAACCAACCGAGGTTCAAAAGGACAAAAAGCAAGATTTACGTATAATACTTTTACCGGAGTGCAGACACTCTTTTCCCGATATCCTATGATGGACGGAGAGAAATTTGCCAGACTTAGGGCGTATGCTGTTCCGGCTGGTACCACTACACCGTTATATAACAATGGGGTAGATGAAAGCAATAACATAAATACAGACTGGCAGGATTTATATTACAAACCGGCAATGATGACGAGTCATGATGTTGGAATTTCAGCCGGTACGGAAGGCGGAAACTATAATGTAGGACTATCTTACTTCAAGCAGGATGCACTAATCCCGATCCAAAGCTATGAAAGGTTTGCTTTAAGGATGGCTATTGACCAGCAAATAGGTAAAGTATTCAAATTTGGTTTTACTACCAACACGAATTATTCTGTATCAGATGGAAATGGTTTGAATCCCGGAGCTATTTTAGGATACTCACCATTGGCAAATCCTTATAATGCTGACGGAAGTCTGAAAAGAACCATGACGACAGCAGGAGGGATAGATCAAACTTGGATTTATACACGCGAAGGGATAAACGGCTTAGGAGACAAATATATTGACGAAAGCAAATCTTTTGCATCTTATAACAATATGTACGGTGAGCTTAGCATTATAAATGGCCTTAAATACAGGTTAAATGTCGGGTTGGATTACCGCACATCCAACAGCGGAAATTATGCAGGAGTAGGTGTATTTAATACCAATCCATTAGGTCCCTCATCTGCCGGTAAAGGAAACAACCAGACCTATCACTGGGTATTGGAAAACCTTTTAACGTATGACCGTACATTTGGGAAACATAAAATCAATGCTGTAGGATTATATTCAGCAGAAGGAAACAGGTTTGTCAGTTCTTACATGAGCGCAAGAAATGTTCCGGCCGACTTTTTTCAGTATTATAATCTGGGACAGGCTCCTCAGGCAGATATTTCTGTGAAGCCTGAAGATCAGCAGTATATCCAGAACGGCCTTCTTTCCGCTATGGGAAGAGTGATGTATACTTTTGACAATAAATATATGTTAACGGCTACTTTGCGTGCAGACGGTTCTTCAAGGCTGGCTCCCGGAAATAAATGGCATACTTATCCTGCAATATCCTTAGGATGGAATATTACCAATGAATCTTTCATGCAAAATGTAAAATTCATTAATCTTTTAAAACTGAGAGCAGGCTGGGGGCAGACCTCCAACCAGGCAGTTGCTGAATATTCTACATTAGGTAGACTGGGAGTTGTACCGTATAATTTTGGCAATACAAATAGCACGGGTGTTTACGTAACTGAAGCACCGAATACCAATCTTGGCTGGGAATATTCTAAAACACAGAATTATGGTTTGGACTTTGCATTTTTCAGTAACAGGCTTACCGGAAGTGCCGAATACTACCGTACCCGTACAGTAGATCTTTTAACCAGAAAGTCGCTTCCTATCTCATCAGGTATTGGATCTCAGACCGCAAATGTTGCTGAATCTGAGAATAAAGGAGTAGAATTTTCCTTAAACGGTATTATTTTCGATAATCCAGATGGGTTTACCTGGGAAGCAGGTGTAAATTTTTATACCAATAAAAACAAAATCCTTTCACTGGCCTCAGGAACTGAGAAAGATGAAAATAATTTATGGTTTGTCGGGCATAATATCAATGCTATTTACGATTATCAATATATCGGACTCTGGCAGGCAGGTGACCCTTACCAAAATATCCTTGAGCCGGGAACACCAGCTGACGTAATAGGTTCTATTAAAGTATTATATACAGGAGGATATAATGCAGATGGTACACCGGTTCGTGCGATAGGTCCTGCAGACAGACAGATCTTTGATACGGCTCCTAAATTTCAGGGAGGATTCAATATGCGTTTCGCATACAAAAACTTTGACTTAAGCACTGTGGGAGCATTTCAGCATGGGGGCATACTGATCAGCTCACTATATGGTTCAGCAAGTTATCTTAACAGACTGACAGGCAGAGGTAACAACGTAGATGTAGATTACTGGACTGAAGATAATACAGATGCATATTTCCCACGCCCGGGCCGCCATTTAAGTGGTGATAATCCTAAATATTCTTCCACCTTAGCTATGTTTGATGCTTCATACCTGAAATTGCGTACTATTACTTTGGGGTATAACGTAAATAAGGAATTCTTAAAAGATTTGAAAATCAACAGCTTTAGAATTTATTTCACGGTGACCAACCCTGTAGTATTGTTCTCTGCATATCATAAATTATCAGGAATGGATCCGGAACCCAACTCTGTAGGTAACCAGAATCAGGCAGTAAGCGGATATCAGGCACGCCAACTGATTATAGGAACAAATAATCCTTCCACAAGAAATTATTTAATGGGACTTAATTTAACTTTTTAACATTCTACAATCATGATACATTTCAATAAAAAATTGGTATTAGGAGCCATCTTTCTATCATTAACATTCACAGGATGTAATGAAATATTAGACGAAGAGCCGAGATCAAATTATACTGTTGAGTATTTTAATACCGAACAGGGAGTGAGTCAGGGTCTTACTTCATTATACAGGAATTTAAGGCTGTTGTATGGAAACGGATACTTTATGAGTAACTGCCAGACTGGTACGGATGAGTCTACCTGGGCACAAAGTGCAGACGGAAATTTCAGGGATCTGGATATGTCCGGAAACGGAAATATCAATTCTGCCACTTTTCCTACAGGCATGGTTTGGGGAGCTGTTTTCCCCTATATTAATACAGCCAATGGGATTATAGAAAAAGGACCGAATTTTGGAATTGCTGAATCTCTCATTTCAGAAGCCAGATTTTTCAGGGGATTTAATTATTTTATGCTGGCACAGACCTATGGAGGAGTACCTTTGGATCTGGGTTCGGGAGAGCTTGCTTTCAATACATCTGCAGCAACTACTTCTGTAAGAAATACAGTTCCGGAAGTATATACAAAAGCCGTATTTCCTGACCTTAAAAAAGCAGTTGATAATTTACCGGTTTCTCCAAGGGTAACAGGAGGAGTGACTAAAAATGTAGCAAGACTGTTCTTAGCCAAAGCTTATCTTACTTATGGATGGTGGCTGGAAAATCCAAACAGTATCCCAACCTATCCTGAAGCACCCAGAACAGATCCTGACGGGCATAACGCGCAATGGTATTTCCAGCAGGCCTATGATATAGCCATGGCCGGTATCAGTGCTCCGGCTCCTTACAGTTTACAGCCTACTTTTTATGATGTTAACGCAGGGCCTAATGATCGTAACAGCGAATGTATGTTATATGCAGATCACACGCAGGCAAGTGCATTCTATAATGAAAGTGACCCTGTAGGATTCGGTTCCGGATGGTCACCGGATAATTTTGCAGCCTGGATGCAGACCTGGAACTATACTGCCATAAGAAGCAGTACTTCCGCCTCATCATTTGCAGGAATAAGTTCTGTACAGCGTGCAGCAACACAATCTCTGGGACGCCCTTGGGTACGTATGGCTCCCACAATCGGAGTCATTAAAAATACTTTTGCAGATAAAACCAATGACTCAAGGTATGACGGGACATTTGTAACAACTTACAGAGGGAATTGGGATAAAGCAGGGGTTTCCAATGCCGTATTATACAATGCCAACAGTCTGCCGGTACAACCGGGAGGAGCTATCCTTACATTCCTGAATGACGATACCCAGACACCTGCATATCCGTCAGGCTCAGGGCAAAACGGAGTAGGAGCCGGAACTTTACCGGGGAGGGCAGACTGGGTAGTTGCTCCCAATGGGATCAGCAGGATTGTATATCCGGGTCTGTGGAAAATCGGGACTTACCGTACTGATGATCCGAACGGATTAGGCTATCCGAATGCCGGTTTAACAAGACCTTTTAATGTAGCTAAGTTTTCTGAGTTTTATTTCATTGCCGCAGAAGCAGCCGTAAAAGGAGCTTCAGGAACTATGACAGCCAGAGATTTAATTAACGTCATCCGTGCAAGAGCCGGAAAATGGAAATTCAATAATGCTCAGAATGTAACCTATATAGCAGATAACAGTGCAGCCATGACTGCAGCTACACCTGCAGCCATTACCATTGATTATATCCTTGCAGAAAGATCAAGAGAGTACTATGGAGAATTTTACAGATGGTACGATCTGGTACGTACCCAGAAGTGGGCAGAATATGCAGCAACTTATCAGATCGGCGGAGCTTCTTATGGAGCCCATACCCCTCAGACGGTATCCCGTAATATTCAGAAATTCCATTATCTGAGACCAATTCCTCAGGCACAGCTGGATGCAATGGAAGTTTCTGCAGATATCAAGGCCAAATATCAGAATCCGGGATATTAAATTTAAAACACATTTATATTCATATCAACACAAAGTAGGTGTCGTAGGCACCTGCTTTGTTTGATGAAACATTTTAGATTATGGAAAAAACATGGCGTTGGTTCGGTAAAAAAGATAAAATACAGTTGGATATGCTACGCCAGATTGGTGTTAAAGGTATTGTTTCTGCCCTTCATGATATCCCAAACGGACAGGTGTGGCCTTCAGAAGCCATTACTGAATATAAAAAATACATAGAAAGTCACGGTCTTCGCTGGTCGGTAGTGGAAAGCCTTCCCGTAAGCGAAGCGATCAAATACGGCGGTGAAGACCGGGACTCTTTAATAGAAAATTATATTCAGAGCCTGGAAAATTTAGGGAAAGCAGGCGTTACAACCGTATGTTACAATTTTATGCCGGTACTGGACTGGGCGCGTACCGATCTGTATTATCAGTGGGAAGACGGCGCTTCGTCGCTCTATTTTGATAAGGCAAAATTTGCCTATTTCGAAATTCACATCCTGAAAAGAGAAGGAGCCGAAGAAGATTATAATGAAGCTGTTCTTACCAAAGTAGAAGCCTTAAAAAATACCATTACCGAAGAAGCAGAACAGGATCTTATTGATTCCATTATCGTTAAAACCCAGGGATTTGTTAATGGGAATATCAAAGAAGGAGATGAGCATCCGGTCGCTAAATTTAAAAGTTTACTGGCTCTGTATGACGGGATCGATAAAGACCAGCTCCGCCGGAACATGAAATACTTTCTGGAAAAAATTATGCCGGTATGCGAACAGTGGGACATCCAGATGTGTGTACACCCGGACGATCCGCCGTTTTCACTGCTGGGATTGCCAAGAATTGTGACCTGTGAAGAAGATATCGACTGGTTTTTAAATGCCGTTGATAATCCGCATAACGGACTTACGTTTTGTGCAGGCTCACTGAGCGCCGGCCTTCATAATAATGTGCCGGAACTCGCTAAGAAATATGCTTCAAGAACAAAATTTGTCCATTTAAGAAGCACCAATGTCTTTGAAAACGGAGATTTTATCGAAGCAATGCATTTATCCGGCAGAGGACAGCTTATCGAGGTGATCCGTGTATTTGAAAAAGAAAACCCCTCACTGCCCATGAGAGTAGACCACGGAAGACTTTTAACGGACGATATCGACAAGGGATATCATCCCGGATATTCATTTTTGGGAAGAATGCTCGCTTTAGGACAGATTGAAGGCGTCATGGCAACCGTACAAAACGAAATGTCAAAACAGTAACATCAGAACCCGAAGGGTTCAACAACAATAGCCACAGGTGCTGCCTGTGGAATTTATTATCATTGATCAATTATAAATCATGAACGAAATATTCAGCATAAAAGATAAAGTAGCCGTTATCACAGGCGCATCCGGCGTTTTGGGAGGAAGCCTGGCAAAGAGCTTTACAGAAGCCGGAGCCACGGTTGTTGCTTTAGGAAGAAACCAGGAAACGCTTGACGGCAGGGTAAAAGAACTGAAAGATCTCGGAGGGGAAGCCCTGGCCGTAGAAGCCAATGTAATGGATATTCAGAGCCTTGAAAAAGCCGCAGAAAAAATTAAGGAACAGTATGGCAGGATTGATATTCTGCTGAACATTGCAGGAGGGAATATTCCTGCCGCCACTTTATCTCCGGAACAGTCGTTTTTTGATATGAAAATAGAAGGCTGGAATGAAGTTACCGACCTCAACATCAACGGTACCGTTTACCCGAGTTACGTTTTTGGGAAGCTCATGGCAGAGCAGGGAAGCGGAAGTATCGTTAATATTTCTTCCATGGCAGCCTATTCAGCCATTACCCGCGTTGCAGGATATTCTGCAGCAAAAGCGGCCATTACCAATTTTACCCAGTGGCTTGCTTCGGATGTCGCTTTAAAATACGGAGATAAAATAAGAGTGAATGCCGTAGCACCCGGATTTTTTATCGGAGACCAGAACCGTGCTATTCTGCTGAACCCTGACGGTTCTTTAACTGACAGGAGCAGGAAAGTTATGGCCAAAACACCGATGCAGCGATTCGGGGAAGTAGAAGAGCTCAATGGTGCCGTGCAGTTTCTCTGTTCAGATGCCGCAAGCTTTATTACCGGGGCTTTACTGCCTGTAGACGGAGGCTTCAGTGCTTTCAGCGGAGTTTAACCAAACAGTTATCACATCTATATTTATCTGATTAATAAGGGTTTAAAGTTGTATGTCTGCAAATATAACTGACTTACGATTGACCTACACCAGAATACATCCGTAACAAAATCAAGATCATTACGCTTTAATTTTTTTAACTGAATCATGACGAACGCCATTAAAAATAAGGAAGTTTTCGGAGAATCGTTTTTGCTTGAATCATCAGAAGCAGAAAACCTGTATTTCGGATACGCGAAAGACATGCCGGTTATTGATTATCACAATCACCTTGAGCCGGATGTTATCTCAAAAAACGAGCACTTCCTTTCCCCGACAGCAATCTGGCTTGACGGCGACCATTACAAATGGAGGGCCATGAGGAATTTCGGAATAGAGGAAAAATTTATCTCCGGAAATGCCGGTGACGAGGAAAAGTTCAGGAAATGGGCAGAAACAGTGCCTTACACCCTCCGGAATCCCTTGTTTCACTGGACCCATCTGGAGCTTAAAAATCCGTTTGGAATTACAGAATACCTTTCCGGAAAAAATTCGGAAGCAGTATATGCCGAAATGAATAATGCGCTACAGTCCGATGCTTTCCGTCCGCAGCAATTGCTGCAGCAGTTTAACGTAGAGGCACTCTGTACTACAGATGACCCTGCAGACAGTCTGGAATTTCATCAGGCATTAAAAAAATCAGGCTGTACCACCGGAGTATTCCCGGCATTCAGGCCTGATGCATACATTGCTTTTACAGATGCTGAAGCGTACCGTAAAAACATTCGGAAACTTGAAAAAGCTGTGGACACCGGCATCAGTTCAGCCCCTGATCTGTTGGATGCTTTACAGTCAAGAATCAATTATTTCCATGAGCACGGAGCCAGGATTTCAGATCATGGTTTTGAGTCTTTTCCTGACACCACCAGATGGAACAAGACATTAGATCATGAGTTCAGGGAATTCCTGAACGGGAACAGGACCGGATTTTCAGATCCTGAAGCCTTAACCGGCTATCTGCTGAAAGAGCTCTGTAAAATGTATGCTGCAAAAGGCTGGGTTCAGCAGTTCCATATAGGTGCTACCCGCAACAACAATTCCAGAATGCTTCACAGCATCGGTGCCAATACAGGCTATGATGCGATTGGCGAATCCTATTTTGCCCAAAGGATGAGTATGATGTTTGATGCGCTTAATGCTGAAGACAGGCTGGCTAAATCAGTGATTTACACGCTTAACCCTACCCTTAACGAAGTACTGGCAACAATGGCCGGAAACTTTAATGAAGAAGGGACCAAAGGAAAAATACAGTTCGGTGCCGCATGGTGGTTTCTTGATCAGCTGGATGGTATGGAAAAACAGATGAATGCTGTTTCCAATCTCGGACTGATCAGTACTTTTATCGGGATGCTGACCGATTCCAGGAGTTTCCTGTCATTTTCAAGACATGAATATTTCAGAAGGTTGCTTTGCAATATGTTCGGCAATGAAATGGAAAAAGGGCTTCTTCCCAACGATGAAGAATGGATAGGCAGGATCATACAGGATATCTGCTATCACAATACAAAAAATTATTTCGGTTTTTAAAATCCACTTTAAAAACGTTTGAAATAAATCTAATGAGAGTTGTCATGCAGGAGTGTTTACTAAAACTCCTGCAGATAACAAAAGTAAACTGAATCAATCAGGACTTAAAAGAGAAAACAGAAACAAGGCAGTACACCATATGACAGCTTCAAAAAAAATACTTTGCTTCGGGGAGCTCCTTCTCCATTTTGCTCCGGATTCAGATGGAAACTGGCTCGGTGAGCAGGCTCTCAGGGTTTTTGTGGGGGGTGCAGAATATAACGTTGCTTCAGCTCTTGCACAATGGAAAAACCCGGTAAAGCTTCTCTCTGCTTTGCCCGGAAATTTTGTGGGAAACCAACTGCAGTCTCAATTGAGAAATAAAGGAATTGAAATCCTCGCAGAAAAAAATAACGGCAGAATCGGGACTTTTTACCTCTCTTCGGATGGTGATATGCAGAATACATCGGTAGTTTATGACCGCTTCCCATCGGTTTTTACCCAATCGGATTTTAATGATTTCAGTCTGGATGAGGTATTTTCAGAAGTACAATGGCTGCATATCAGCACCATTACACCGGCTTTGAGTGAAAATGCCTGTCAGAAATGTTTGGAGCTAATGAAGGAAGCAGCTTCAAGAAATATTAGGGTTTCTCTTGACCTGAATTACCGCGCCGCACTTTGGCAGGGCAGGAACCCTTCAGATAAAATAAAATCTCTGATGCCTTTTGTGAATGTCTTGATGGGAAACATCTGGTCCGTTCAGCAATTTCTGGATATTCCTGTTGAATACGAATTGAATGGAGGTTATGATGATAAAAACCTTTTAAAACAGGCAGAACAGTCAGCATCAGAAATTCAGAAAATCTATCCCCGTGTTGAAATGATCGCGAATACATTCCGCTTCACGAGCGGGCAGGAAGTTAATTATTTTGCAACCTTATATGCTGAAGAAAAACTTCTGGCTTCGCAGCAGTACCGGTCGGATAAAATTGAGGAAAGAGTAGGCAGCGGTGACGCATTTATGGCAGCACTGATCCACGGAACTTTAAAAGCAAATCCCCTGCAGCAGATTTTAGAAGACGCCACAAAAGTGGCTTTCAGAAAGCTTTTTATAAAGGGCGACACCATTAATGACCATATTAATATTGAAGAATTATGAATGCAATCATCCGGAAAATAAAAGACCAGAAAATCATTCCGTTATTTTACCACGAATCTTTTGAAGTTTCAAAAAATACAATAAAAGCTTTGTACGATGGAGGGATCCGTATAATCGAATATACCAACCGCGGAGGCAAGGCACTGGAAAACTTTACCCGGCTGAAAGAAATTTCTTCCACAGAATTCCCGGGACTTTTATTAGGGATCGGAACTGTAAAAAATACAAAAGAGATGGATGATTATGCTGTTGCAAAAGCAGATTTTATCATTACACCGGTCATCAACGAAGAACTTGCAGAACATGCTGCTGAAAAAAATATCAGTTTAATTCCTGGATGTTTCACGCCTTCTGAGGTCAATTCAGCTTATCAGAACGGGCTTCGGTTGGTGAAGGTTTTCCCGGCAGATGCCTTGGGTAAAAATTATATAAAATCCATTCAGCCGGTTTTCCCGGAGATGAATTTTATGCCGACCGGAGGCATCAGTGCTGATTTTGATGATATTACAGACTGGCTAGAAGGCGGTGCCATTGCGGTCGGTTTGGGAAGTTCTCTTATCAAAACAGATTTTACAGCAGGTCAGCTTACAGAAAAAGTTCAGAATTTACTACAACAACTTAATCAAAACTAATGCAGGCTCCTAAAAACCGCAACATCAGATGGTTTATGCTGTCTCTGGTCTTTCTCGCGACCACCATCAATTATCTAGACCGTCAGGTCATGGGATTACTGAAGCCTGTTCTTGAAAAAGAGTTCAGCTGGGATGAAAAAGATTACAGCTATATCGTGATGGCATTTACCACCACCTATGCAATCGGATATCTTGCGATGGGAAGGTTTATCGACAGGGTAGGAACCAAAATCGGGTATGCCGTTTCGTTGATTGTCTGGAGTTTAGCTTCGATAGGACATGGTTTCGTGAAAAGTACGGTTGGATTTTTAATTGCAAGAAGTACACTCGGAATCAGCGAAGCCGGAAATTTTCCGGCAGCCATAAAATCGGTAGCAGAATGGTTTCCGAAAAAAGAAAGAGCCCTGGCGACAGGGATATTCAACTCCGGTGCCACGGTCGGAGCTATTTTAGCGCCGCTGCTTGTGCCGTATATTCTGGGGCATTACGGATGGCGTGAAACCTTCGTCTGGATTGGAGCTTTAGGTTTATTATGGATTGTCCTTTGGTGGAGATTCTATAAAATCCCGGAGAAAGCCAAAAACCTGAGCCAGGAAGAATTACAGTACATCAAAAGTGATCAGGACGGAAAAACACAGGAACAGTCCAAAGTTCCGCTGTCAGAAATATTAAAGCACAGAGTAACTTGGTCTTTTGCAGTAGGTAAAATAATGACTGATCCTATCTGGTATTTCTTTATGTTCTGGCTTCCGGCTTATTTTTCAGACGTATTTAAAATGGATATGACCAAACCTTCTGTTCCACTGATTATTATCTACAGCGGAACCACAATCGGAAGTATCGGTGGCGGTTACCTGTCTTCATTACTAATTAAAAAAGGCTGGGGAATCGGAAGGGCGAGAAGCTTCACGATGCTGCTTTTTGCATTGATGGTGGTTCCGGTAATGTTCTCAAAATACGTAGACAATGTGTGGCTCATTACCATGATCATTGCTTTGGCAACGGCAGCACACCAGGGTTGGGGAGCCAATCTGATGACAACGGTAGGAGATAAATTACCCAATAATTATGTAAGTTCTGTCATTGGTTTTGGCGGAATGCTGGGGTCGGCAGCAGGGATTATTTTCCCGCTGTTTATCGGAATTGTTTTAGACACCTTTAAGAAAGCAGGCAACATCAACGGAGGATACAATATTATATTTTTCATCGCCGGCATATCATACATTGCCGCCTGGGGAATTATCTGGTTCCTGAACCGGAAAAATATAAAGCCTGATGATAAGCTCAGTGTATAAAGTCCAGCATTATACCGGATAAATTTCAGATCACTTTCAAAAAATAAAAAATCTATATATATGAAACAGAAAATAATGTACTCGATTTTTTTAAGAAATAAATTCACTTTAGCAGCGGCGGCTTCTTTGCTTTCCTTAAGCAGTTTTTCAGCACAGACTTTCTCAGATTTTTCCTACCGTGGAAATGATAAAATATACACAAACAATCCTTTGAAGGAAGACGAATTCTATTCTCCGATTCTTCAGGGATGTTACCCGGATCCGAGTATTACCAGAAAAGGAAACGACTATTATTTAGTAAATTCTTCATTTTCAATGTTTCCCGGGGTTCCGATTTTTACTTCAAAAGATTTGGTGAACTGGAAGCAGGTGGGTCACGTTCTCGACAGGCCTTCTCAGCTTAAAGTTGAAAAAGGTGGCGTTTCTCAGGGAATCTATGCACCGGATATAAAATACAATAAATTCAACGACACTTTTTATATGATCACCACACAAATTGCCGGTGGAATCGGCAATATGGTCGTTAAAACCAAAGATCCCGCAAAAGGCTGGAGCGAAGTGCAGAAACTGAATTTTGACGGTATCGATCCTGCTATTTTCTTTGACGATGACGGAAAAGCTTATATCGTTCACAACGATGCGCCGCCAAAAGGAACCGAGCAGTACAACGGTCACCGTGTCATCAAAATGTGGGATTATGATCTGGAAAAAGACCAGGTAGTAGCAGGTTCAGATAAAATTATTGTAAACGGCGGTGTTGATCTTTCCCAGAAACCGATCTGGATAGAAGGTCCGCATTTATACAAAAAGAACGGTAAATATTTTCTGATGTGTGCCGAAGGCGGAACAGGAGGCAATCACAGTGAAGTTATTTTTATGGCTGATTCTCCAAAAGGTCCGTTTGTTCCTGCGAGGAATAATCCGATTTTGACACAGCGTTATTTCCCGAAAGACCGAAAAGATAAAGTGGATTGGGCAGGTCATGCCGATTTGGTGGAAACCCCTGATGGAAAATATTACGGTGTCTTTTTAGCCATTCGCCCCAACGAAAAAGGACGTGTGAACCACGGAAGAGAAACATTTATCCTGCCTGTGGACTGGAGCGGTACCTATCCTGTTTTCCAAAACGGTTTAGTTCCGATGAAACCAAAATTAAAATTGCCGGAAGGCGTAAAAAACCAGACCGGACAAAACGGATTTTTCCCGAACGGCAACTTTACGTACAACGATAAACTGACCGATAAAAATCTGGACTTCCGATGGATCGCCATGCGCGGACCGCGCGAAAACTTTATTGCAACGGCAAAAAACGGAGTAAAACTCAATTCTTTTGAAACGAATATCAAAGCTTTGGCTCCGGTTTCGGCATTATTTCACAGGTTACAGCACGAAGATTTTGAAACTTCTGTTACCTTAGATTTTAAACCTAAATCTGAAAAAGAATTAGCGGGAATCACCTGTTATCAAAGCGAAAAGTTCAATTACGTTTTTGGAATTACCAAAAAAGACAAAGACTACTATATCGTTCTTGAAAGAACTGAAAAAGGGGAATCGAAACTGATTGCCAGCGAGAAAATCGCTCTTTCCAAATCGGTTAAATTGCATGTTGTTGGTGAAAAAGATGACCTTAATTTCAATTACTCTCTGGATGGCAAAAACTTCAGAAATCTTGGTGGCCCGCTTTCCGGGGATATTCTTTCTACTGATGTTGCAGGTGGATTTACCGGAAGCCTGATTGGTTTGTACAGCACGTCGTCCAACGATATTGTACCGAATTAATACCACAAAGCCACAAAGTGGCGACATAAAATAGCATTGGGTGAAGCCCGATGAAAAAATAATAGATATATAAATCTGAGCCCTGAAAGGGTGAAATGTCTATTTTTTTTTATTAAATCAACCAATCAAAATATTAAAGTTTGAAAATTAATAAACCATTTTATATAGTTTTTCTTTTCGGATTTATCGGGCTGAATCTACTTTCAGCTCAGGTAAATCCCGCTGAGAAACAACAGAAAACGGCATTTACAAATCCTGTCATTTGGGCAGATGCTCCGGATTTATCGGTTACCAGAAACGGCGATGATTTTTACCTCATCAGTACCACCATGCACCTGATGCCGGGAGCTCCGGTAATGCATTCCAGAGACCTGGTACACTGGGAAATGGCAAGCTATGTTTTTAATTCTCTGAATGACAATTCAAAATATGATTTGATCGATGGAACGGTGTACGGCCGCGGCCAATGGGCGTCTTCAATCCGTTTTCATAAAGGAAAATATTACGTTTTGTTTTCTCCAAATGATGAGCCTTTCAAATCCTATTTTTATGTAACGGACAACCCTGAAAAAGGCAACTGGAAATTAATAACCAGAACCAGGCATTTTCATGATGCTTCTTTGCTTTTTGATGATGACGACCGGGTTTATGTTTTCACTTCCAATAAAGTTTTTGAATTAGGTCCTGATTTCAAAGATGTGATAGGAAATCCCGACGGAACGGTAGTTTTTGAAAAAGATGCTTTGGAAACCGGACTTCTCGAAGGCAATCAGATCATTAAAAGAAACGGAAAATATTATATGATGATGATTTCCTGGCCTAAAGGTGAAAAACGACGTCAGGTAGTCTACAGAGCCGATAAAGTGACAGGACCTTATGAGAAAAAAGTCATTCTGGAAGACAATTTTCTAGGATTTTCTTATGCAGGTCAGGGTGCTTTGATCGATGATAAAAACGGAAATTGGTATTCTCTGATTTTTCAAGATAGAGGAGGTGTTGGACGTGTTCCGCTTTTGATTCCCGTACGATGGGAAAACGATTGGCCTGTTTTGGGAGATAACGGAAAAGTTCCTTTGAATGGCGAGGTTCCGCTTCCGACGTTTAAACCTAAAAATAATATCGTGGAAAGTGATGTATTTTCAGATAAAACATTAAAAATCCAGTGGCAATGGAACCATAATCCGGTGAATGAAGCCTGGTCATTATCTGAAAGAAAAGGTTTTATGAGGCTAAAAACGAGTCGCGTGGTGGACAACCTTTACGCTGCTCCGAATACGTTGACGCAAAGAATGACCGGGCCGAAATCAAGTGCTGTTGTCGCGTTGGATTTAAAAGGAATGAAAGACGGCGATGTTACCGGTTTCAGTGCGTTTAACGGAGATTCCGGATTGCTCGAAGTTATAAAAGAAGGCAGTCAGAAATTTTTGACGTTTTCTACCAATGAAGTCAGTCTTGATAACAAGACAAAAGCTATTTTGAGTGTTAAAAAAGTAGAGAAAAAGCGTATTCCCCTGACTTCAGATAAAATTTATCTTCGTATTGAAGCTGATTTTAATCTTGGAAAAGACCTGGCAGATTTCTCTTACAGCACCGACCAGAAAAACTGGACGGTTATGGAAAAAGGATATAAGATGATTTTCGATTACAGGAGGTTATTTATGGGATCTAAATTTGCGGTTTTTAATTACGCCACAAAAAGTACAGGAGGCTTCATAGATGTTGATTTTTTCAGAATAACAGATTCCTCAATCATAAAATAAAATCCGATTAAGACATAAAATAACGAATAATTAACGACCTGTTATTTTTTTATCCCAATTAATAAGTCTTAAAAATACAAATAAAAAGTTATGAATAAATCAGTTGTATTCGCTTTAGGTTTTGTGTTATCAGGAATGTTTATTTCTGCACAAATTTTTGATCAACAGGCACCGCAGGGTTTTGACATTGAAGAGACAGAAATTCCACAAGGGAAAATTGATACTGTACAATATGAATCAGAAACGGTAGGAACCAAGAGAAAAGCTCTGATTTATACACCTCCGGGTTATAAAAAAGGCAATGAATATCCTGTTTTGTATCTGCTTCACGGCATTGGCGGAGACGAAAAAGAATGGTTTAAAAACGGAAACCCTCAGATTATTCTCGACAATCTGTATGCCCGGGGAAAAGTGAAGCCGATGATCGTTGTTTTACCTAACGGCAGGGCAATGAAAGACGACAGAGCGACAGGTGATGTCATGGCAAAAGATAAGGTGGAAGCTTTCGCAGCGTTTGAAAAAGACCTGCTGAACGACCTGATTCCTTTTATAGAAAAAAAATATCCAGTAAAAAAAGACAGAGAAAACCGTGCGATTGCCGGACTCTCAATGGGTGGCGGACAAGCCCTGAATTTCGGATTGGGTAATACAGACAAATTTGCCTGGGTGGGCGGATTTTCTTCTGCTCCCAATACCAGAGAACCTCAACAATTACTTCCGGATCCGTCAGAAGCTAAAGAATTAAAGCTGCTGTGGATTTCCTGCGGAGATCAGGACAGACTGATGCCTTTCAGCAAAAGGACAAGTGATTATCTCACGGAAAATAATATTCCACACATTTTCTATGTAGAGCCCGGCGGTCACGATTTTAAAGTCTGGAAAAACGATCTGTATATTTTCTCACAGTTGTTATTTAAACCTGTTGATAAAAGCAAGTTTTCTGAGTTTACCGTGGGAAATCATGACGAATCAGTAAAGTATTAATCTACAATCAAAGTCATGAAGGAAAAGGTTTTACAATACACTCTGAATATCGGATTACTTTTAACAGGATTATCGTTCTCTGCCCAGAATCCCATCGTTCAGACCGCCTATACCGCAGATCCTGCTCCGATGGTTTACAATGATCGTCTGTATGTTTATACAACACACGACGAGGACGATTCCACCTGGTTTACGATGAACAACTGGAAAGTCTATTCTACCAATGATATGGTCAACTGGACAGACCACGGCGTAATTCTTTCCTACAACGATTTCGACTGGGCAAAGCGAGATGCGTGGGCGGCACAATGTGTAGAGAGAAACGGCAAATTTTTTATGTACGTGCCGATGATTTCCAAAACCAATAATAAAGGTGCCATTGGAGTAGCGGTTGCCGACAGTCCGTTCGGGCCATTCCACGATCCGCTGGGGAAGCCTTTGGTTCAGAGCGAATGGGGTGATATCGACCCAACAGTGTTTATTGATGATGACGGCAAGGCACATATGTACTGGGGAAATCCGAAGCTTAAATATGTAAAGCTGAATGAAAATATGATTTCCTATTCCGGCGATATTGTTGAGGTTCCGATGACTGAAGAATCTTTCGGCAAAAGAGACGGAAAAGATAACCCTGAAAGACCAACAAAATACGAAGAAGGTCCGTGGCTTTACAAACGGAAAGATCTCTATTATCTGTTTTGGCCGGGCGGTCCGCTTCCTGAATTTATCGGTTATTCCACCAGCAAAAGTGCGCAGGGTCCGTGGAAGTACGGCGGAATCATAATGCCTGCCGAAGGAAAATCTTTTACCAATCATCCCGGCGTTATTGATTTTAGGGGGAAAACCTATTTCTTCTATCACAACGGTGCATTGCCGGGAGGAAGCGGGTTCACCAGATCCGTAAGTGTTCAGGAGATTAATTTCAATAAAGACGGTTCCATTTCACCTTTTAAAATGACCAACGGCATTACGGAAGCCATTGAAACTGTTAATCCTTACGCTTTCAATCAGGCGGAAATGATGGCCTGGTCGGAAAATATAAAATCGTATCAGAATAAAACGGCGGGCGTTTTCATCAAAGCAAAGAAAAACGGTGCTTACTCAGGTGTGAAGAATGTTGATTTCGGAAAAGACGGGGCAACAACCTTTTCTGCAAGAATAGGGACTACACATAACAGCGGTGTCACCATGGATGTTCGTTTGGACAGTCTGAGCGAGAAAGTGATTGCAACGGTAAAAGTTCCGCTGACTGGTGGAGATGACCGCTGGCAAAATGTGAAAGCCGAATTAAAAGAAAAAATCAGTGGCGTTCACGATGTATTTTTTGTGTTTAACGGAAAAGCAGAAAAAGACATTATGTTTTTCGATTCCTGGACTTTTCTTGAAAATAATTAATTATGAATCAATTTATTTTAAAACTCTCATTTTTCATAAGTGTTCTTTTTCTAAACACTTTTTCAGCGCAGGTTGCAGAAGTTTCAAGTCCCGATGGTAAGCTGAAGCTGACTGTATTTTCGGAAGGAGGAAAAGCATTGTATTCTGTAAGCTTTCAGGGAAAAACAATGCTTGACAAATCTCCGTTGGGACTGATCACTAATGAATCGGATTTTTCTGAGAATTTAAAATTCATCAACAGTAAAAAGGACTTTATTTCCAAAAAATACAGCAACGAAAAAATAAAAAAATCGGAAGTTGAGTATAAAGCAAATACGTTGACTGTCAGTTTCATGAATGCAGACCAGTTCAATATCGGGATTGAGTTTCAGGTCAGCGATAACAATATTGCCTTCCGATATGATATTCCGCCCATGAAAGACCGTTTCAGTGCTGTTGTACAATCGGAAGTTACCGGATATAGGTTTCCAACTCAGACTACAACATTCCTATCGCCGATGATGAAGCCGATGACCGGTTTTGCCCGAACAGCACCAAGCTACGAAAGCGGTTATAAAGCCGATGCGGAATTAGGAACGAAAGCTGATTATGGTTACGTTTTCCCCGGACTGTTCTACATTGGAAACGAAGGCTGGATTTTACTTTCGGAAACTGGCGTCAGCAGTCTCTACTGCGCTTCACATTTGGATACAACTTCTGAAAAAAATCTCTATAAAATAGCGTATCCAAATATGGCAGAAAACAACGGTTTCGGAAGTTCGGGAGCAGCGCTTTCTCTTCCGGGAAAAACACCGTGGAGAACGATTACGATTGGAGATTCGTTGAAGCCTGTTGTTGAAACGACCATTCCGTTTGATGTGGTCGACCAACTTTATGAGCCTTCTCAAAAATACCAGTTCGGTAAATCTACTTGGAGCTGGATTCTATGGCAGGATAACAGTATGAATTATGATGACCAAAGTCTGTTTATAGATTTGGCATCAAAACTCGGTTATGAATTCATTTTGATCGATGCGCTTTGGGATAAGAATATCGGTAAAGACAGAATGAAAGAACTCATTCAGTATGCGAAATCTAAAAATGTTGGAGTAATGCTTTGGTACAATTCCAACGGAGCTGCCAATGATGCGCCGATGGGACCAAGAAACAAGATGAGTACTTCTGTCGAACGCAAAAAAGAAATGAAATGGCTCAAAGAAGCCGGCGTAAAAGGCCTGAAAGTCGATTTCTTTGGAGGCGACAAGCAGGAAACCATGCGGCTGTATGAAGATATTCTTTCTGATGCCAACGATTTTGGTCTCACCATTATTTTCCACGGGGCTACTTTGCCGAGAGGTTGGGAGGTGATGTACCCGAATTATGCAGGCAGTGAAGCCGTTTTAGCCTCAGAAATGCTGTATTTTTCCGAAGATGTCCGCAAACAGGAAGCGTTTTTTGCCACTTTGCATCCATTCATCAGAAACACCGTCGGAAGTATGGAATTTGGCGGAACTTTCCTCAACAAATACTTAACGAAATCCAATACGGAAAAGAATAAAAGACACACTACAGACGGTTTCCAGCTGGCAACAGCCGTTCTTTTTCAGAACCCCATTCAGATGTTTGCGATAATGCCCAATAACCTGACCGATGTTCCAAAATTCCAGCTTGATTTTATGAAAGATATTCCGACGCTTTGGGACGAGACGGTTTTCATCGACGGCTACCCGGGAAAATATTCTGTCATTGCGAGAAGACATCAGAATAAATGGTACGTGGCAGGAGTGAATGCAGAAAAAATGGTGAAAAAACTTACCCTGAATTTCCCGATGCTGGCAGGTAAAAATGTAGAATTCATCAATGATAATAAATCTGGAATCACCTTTGCAAAACAGGTTTCCATCAATAAAACAGGAACATACGAAATTGAAATTCAGCCGAATGGCGGATTCGTATTGAAGAATTGATGCAGGAATGATTTGGGCAGCTTTATCCGCCCTCCGTTCCCGCTTTTTTGTTCCGCTTTGCTCCACAAAAAGAGCTCCACTCAGGTCGGGCTGCGGGAGATTCGCTGCAATAGGAGAATCCGCAGGATTCAATATCAATAGCCACAGATGCAAACTGTGGAAAACAATAATCAAATAAACCTTATAGGTTTTCAAAACCTATAAGGTTTCAATCAGATAAAATATAAAGATTATGAACAGATTACCATTACTATTTCTCTTTGTACTGCTGTTTGGTGCTTGTTTAAATGTACAAGCAACCGAACCATTTATCACAACGAAAAAAAGCGATGATGCCATTCTTCTGAAAGATAAATCAGTCAGCATTTCAATATTTACAAACAGTAATATCGATGCAGGAATATTAAGAGCTGTCAAAAACCTGCAATCCGATTTCCAGAAAGTTACAGGAACGCAGCCGACGCTTTTAAACCAGATTTCAGGGATGAATTCTCCGTTAATCATCATCGGAACGGTCGGAACAAAATCGGTCATTGATGATTTAATCAAACAGAAAAAGATCTACGGAAAATCTTTAGCAGGAAAAAACGAGAAATATATTATTCAGAATATCAGCGATCCGTTTCCCGGAGTTTCCGAAGCAATTGTGATAGCGGGAAGCGACAAAAGAGGAACGATTTACGGAATTTATGAAGTTTCTCAGCAGATTGGTGTTTCGCCCTGGCATTACTGGGCGGATGTTCCGGTTGAAGCTAAAGAAAATTTATATTTCAAAAAAGGAATTTATACCGATGGAGAGCCTGCTGTACAATACCGCGGGATTTTCCTGAATGACGAAGAACCTTCACTCGGAAGCTGGGCCAGAACAACTTTTGGCGGCATCAATTCTAAATTTTATGAGAAAGTGTTTGAACTTCTTCTTCGTTCCAAAGCCAATTATCTGTGGCCTGCCATGTGGGGAAAAGCATTTTATGACGATGATGCTTTGAGTGGACCATTAGCTAACGAAATGGGAATTATAATGGGAACTTCACACCACGAACCGATGGCTTTGGCGCAGACCGATTGGCACCGCTATATCAAGAAAAATAATTTGCAGAACGTTTGGGATTATTCTAAAAATGCTAAAGTTTTAAAGGAATTCTGGAAATCAGGTTTGGAACGCAGCAAAAGCTGGGAAAAGCTTGTGACAGTAGGAATGCGTGGCGACGGCGACGAAGCGATGGGAGAGGGGACCAACATTTCTTTACTTGAAAATATCGTTAGAGATCAACGTAAAATCATAGCTGATGTAACCGGAAAAAGAGCGGAAAGAACACCTCAGGTCTGGGCTTTGTACAAAGAAGTCCAGGATTATTATGACAAAGGAATGAGAGTTCCGGATGATGTAATTCTATTGTTTTGTGACGACAATTGGGGCAATGTGAGAAAGCTTCCGGATCTTTCAAAACCTTTGCACAAGGGCGGGTACGGAATGTATTATCATTTTGATTATGTGGGCGGACCGAGAAATTCCAAATGGATCAATATCAGTCCGATTCAAAGGGTTTGGGAGCAGATGAATCTTTCTTATGAACATAAAGTTGATAAAGTTTGGGTGGTTAATGTAGGAGATTTAAAACCGATGGAATTCCCGATCAGTTTTTTCCTTGAAATGGCCTGGAATCCGAAACAGTTTAATTCTAAAAACCTTTTGGAATATACTGAAAAATGGTCGGCACAGCAGTTTGGCGAAAAACACTCCAAGGAAATTGCCGGAATGATTAATCTTTACGCAAAATACAACCGCAGAGTAACGCCTGAAACACTCGACAGCAAAACATTCAGCCTCGAAAATTATAATGAATTTGAAACGGTACTGAACGATTACAGAGCGTTGGCGGTGGATGCATTACGTCTGAAAGACCAGATTCCGGCAGAATATCAGGATGCGTATTATCAGTTGGTTCTTTACCCGATTGATGCATGCAGCAATTTGTACGAAATGTATTATGCCGTAGCTAAAAATAAAGAACTGGCAGCCAAATATGACATCCAGGCCAATTATTATGCAGATAAAGTGAAAGAATGTTTTGCACGGAATGCGTATCTCGACCATAAATATAACCACGAAATTGCAGGCGGAAAATGGGAACATATGATGGATCAGATGCGTATCGGCTACACCAACTGGAATGACACTAAAGAAAACATAATGCCCGAAGTGACCTATGTTTACGATGATAATGCTTTAAAAAACAAAATCTTTCAGGAAAAAGACGGTTATGTTTCCATTGAAGCCGAAAATTTTGCAAGAATGAATAATTCAGATCGGATTCATTGGGAAGTCATTCCGGACTTCGGGAAAACAAAATCCGGCGTTACCACATTTCCTCAAAGTGCTTACCCAAAAACCGGGGAAAATATCTACCTGGAATATGATATAAATTTTGAATCTAAAGGCGAATTTGAAGTGCAGCTCCTGTTGGCACCGACTTTAAATTTCAATCACAATAAAGGATTACGGTATGAGATTTCATTTGACGGAGGAAAACCGGAGACCGTCAATTTCAACGGACATTATCGCGGAGAACTGGGTAAATGGCAGTCGGAACACATCATTAAATCAGTAACAAGACATCAGATTTCACAACCCGGCAAACATACGTTGAGATTCAGGGTGCTGGAACCGGGAATTGTTTTAGAAAAAATATTGATTGATACCGGAGGCCTCAAACCAAGTTATCTGGGAGCGCCTCAAAGTGATTATTCAGGAAAATAAATGAAGAGGGTAATTGTTGAAAATTGATGATGCTAAGTTTAATGAAGGGATAATTTTCAGAAAAAGAAGCTGGAATATTTTGGGTATCGCAAGCATAATTTAACAGATACATTAAACTTATTTATCACAATTAAACTATTTACTATTATGGACAAAATCTTCAGGTTTATGCTTGTAATGATTACAGGTATTGCCCTTTCAGTACAGCTGAAAGCACAGAACGTGCAGGCAAAAGTAAAAATCGATAAGACGATTGCTTATCAGAAAATAACGGGTTTCGGCGGCTTTGTCTGCAGCCCGCAGTTCGGGTACAACCACATGACGACCACAGAAATCCAGAAGCTCTGGGGTGCAGGCAGTGACGGAGGGTATAATATCATGCGCCTTTACATTCCGGATCAGAGCAGCAACTGGAGTGTGGCTCTCGCAACCGCTCAGCTGGCAAAGTCGATGGGACTTACCATATTCGCCAGTCCGTGGACCATGCCCGCAGAATGGAAAACCAATAACCACGTGAACGCAGTATATACCGACGCCAACGGTATACAGCAGATTGGTTATCTTAAGCCGGAAAAATATCAGGATTATGCCCTGTATCTCAACAGTTTTGTTACCTATATGCAGGATAACGGGGTAACATTGGATTACATATCCATACAGAATGAGCCTGATGAAATGGCACAGTACCAAGGCTGTATCTGGACACCGGCACAGATTGCAAATTTTGTAAAAAACTACGGTCAGCTGATCAACTGTAAGGTCATTGCGCCCGAAAGTGTGGGTTTTACGGATAATTATGCCAATGCATTCTTAGATCCCGCGGTAATGGCAAACTTCGAGGTGTACGGAGGTCATCAGTACGGTTCTATGCAGTCTGTTTACAAGCAGTTTCAGAATTATAACAAAGAAATATGGCAGACGGAGTATCTCATCAACTGGAATTCTTCAACCAGCCAGGCCCCGAGAGATTTTATATGGAATACCGACGGGTTTACTTTCGCAAAAAGTGTTAATAATGCATTGCTTGGAAATGTAAATGCATGGATTCATTATGCCTCAAAAAGATATTACGGACTGATGGGAGACGGAACATACGGAACCGTTGCCGGAGACATGACCAAAAGAGGGTATATTTTATCCCAATATGCTAAAAATACCACAGGTAAAAACAGGATTGATGCGAAATGGGAAACCTCAGTGGGAACATTGGAAGGATCTTCTTATATTTCGCTGGACGGTAACCAGATTACCCTTGTCGTTATCAATTCTTCCTCCAACACGTATGATCTTAAAGTTGACCTGCCCTTCTTTACGACTTCAGGAGTAAAGACCACCACTTCGCAATCTGTGAATATGGCTTCATCACCTTTCTCTTTCAGTACGGCGAGTTTCCGCCCCACAGTTCAGGTGAGCCCTTCCAGTGTAATGACTTTTGTTTTTAATAAAAGCGGAGACAGGCCGGTATCATTAATGACGGGCGGTGATGTTCATTATAATAAGATTGAAACCCAGGTTCCGACCAATTCAGCATTTGGTACTAATTACCAGCTGAGCGGAAAAACGGTTACGTTCTACAACTCCACTCCTTTAATAAGCTCAAACACAAATGCCAGTAATGGATATTTAAATCTGGATGACCGTTACAACAGGTTGATTTTTAATGTATTAAATTATACAACAAGCAACCTGCCGACTTCTTCCAACACCACATTATATTACGTAGACAGCAATGGAACACTGCGAAACCACAATTACGGAAGTGTAGCGTTCCCAACGCCGGGATCAGGAAGTTTTAATCTTGTTTTTGATATATCCAGATCCGTTCTGCCTTACGGATGCAAAGGTATTATTGGTCTCAGAAGTGGAAATTTCAGCTCCATTCTTACCCTTACGCTGGGTGATGTTTATTTCAATGTAGGCAATGAAAGGGCTTCAAAATTTGCAGCGGCTTACTCGCTTACCGACAGTAATCTTATGGATGCCCTGGAAAATGAATATTATACATCCGTAGATTTCAGGGATGTTACAGGAAACACACCGGCAGATACCTGGAACAGTGCTTCGGCCAATCGTAACAGTATTTTTTATGTTAACGGAAGTGTCAGCAACAGTAATGTCAATGTAGTTTCAGGCAATTCTTGTCAGAACCTTACGCTTTCAGATCTGGGTAAAGATTTTCAGGTGCCGTTTAATTTCAACGCAAGTTCTGCCACGTACACAAGAACTTTTAATGGATACGGGATCGTTCTTTTACCTTTCCAGTCAGCCATTCCTTCGGGAGTTACGGCATACATGATGCAGCCGGGTTCCGGAAGCGTAATTTGTACACCGATTTCCAATGGCGTAATTCCTGCCAATATTCCTGTGTTAATCAATGCTACAGGAAGTAAAACCTTCACGGGATCAGGGGCTGTATCTACCCCAAAAGCCATTACGGTCGATCAGATCAACGGAGTTTATCAGGCTGTAAAAGTGGCTGCAGGCGGATATGTACTGAAAACAGAAAACGGAGTTACAGGATTTTATAAAGTAACAGCCGGCAGTGAGCCAACCATCAATTCATTCCAGGGATACCTTACTGAAAATAATACCTATACGAATAGTGTTCTTCCGTTGAGCTTTGCCACACTTGGCGTTAATGACGTAACGGCGAAAAATAATGAAATCATCTTATATCCAAATCCGGCTAAGAATGAAATCTTTGTTGATTGGAAATCGTCTGATGCAGTGTATTCTATCATTGATGCAAAAGGAAGTACCGTTTCTTATAAATTAAAATTAACCAACGGTAAAAACAGGATTGATATCTCAGCACTGCCTACGGGAGTTTATTTTATTGAAATATCAGGCTCAGGAAAAAACATCACAGGTAAATTTATAAAACAATAATCCGGATCGTTTCAAGAGTACAATTACTTAAAGTTACCGGTTCATTCCGGTGACTTTTTTCTATATTGTTTATAATTAAGTGTAATATATACATTTATTAAAAATAGAATGTTATATTTGTCTTTATCACATAATAAAGAAATATTCAGTAATAATTTTTAAGATAATCTAATTGAAAACGGCTTTAAAATCAATCATATGAACAAAATTTTAATAACCATATCAGTTGTAGTCTGCGCTTTCAGTTTTGCTCAGAATTATAAATATCCGTTTCGAGATCCTAATCTTCCGGTTGAAAAGAGGATTGAAAACTTATTGGGATTATTAACCGTTGATGAAAAAATCGGAATGATGATGGATAATTCCAAAGCAGTGCTCCGACTGGAAATTCCGGCTTACGGATGGTGGAATGAGGCGCTTCACGGTGTGGCAAGAGCAGGAACGGCTACCGTTTTCCCTCAGGCAATCGGATTGGCGGCAACCTGGGACGTTCCGGAACATCTCAAAACTTTTGAAATGATCTCAGACGAAGCCCGGGCAAAATACAATAAGTCTTTTGATGAAGCCGGTAAAACCGGACGTTACGAAGGTCTAACATTCTGGACTCCAAATATCAATATTTTCAGAGATCCGAGATGGGGAAGAGGTCAGGAAACGTATGGTGAAGATCCTTATTTAACCTCTGTTTTGGGTGTTGCTGCTGTAAAAGGCTTGCAGGGAAATGATCCTAAATATTTTAAAACCCACGCCTGCGCTAAGCATTTTGCCGTTCACAGCGGTCCGGAATGGAACCGACATTCATACAACGCTGAAATTTCCAGAAGAGATCTGTATGAAACCTATCTTCCGGCTTTCAAAGCACTGGTTTTAGAGGGAAATGTGAGAGAAGTGATGTGCGCTTACAATGCATTCGACGGTCAGCCTTGCTGTGCGAACAATACGTTGCTTAATGAAATTCTTCGCGGCAAATGGAAATATGATGGTATGGTCGTTTCAGATTGCTGGGCTCTGGCAGATTTCTACCAGGAAAAATACCATGGAACCCATCCCGATGAAAAAACAACCGCGGCAGATGCGCTGAAACATTCTACAGATCTGGAATGCGGAGACACTTATAACAATTTAAATAAATCTTTAGCCAGCGGATTAATCACCGAAAAAGACCTCGATATTTCGATGCGCAGAATCCTGAAAGGTTGGTTTGAACTGGGAATGCTTGATCCTAAATCTTCCGTTCACTGGAACAATATTCCTTATTCTACGGTAGATTCTAAAGAACACAAAGAACAGGCATTAAAAATGGCGCAAAAGTCTATTGTACTGATGAAAAATGAAAAAAATGTTCTGCCTTTACATAAAAATATTAAAAAAATTGCGGTTGTTGGTCCCAATGCCGATGATGGAATTATGCAGTTGGGAAATTATAACGGAACACCTTCTTCAACCGTAACAATTTTAGACGGAATCAAAGCCAAATTTCCAAATGCTGAAATTATTTATGAAAAAGGAAGTGAGGTGACAGATCCGTCATCCAGAAGATCTCTTTATCAGAATTTTGTAAGTCAGAAAAACGGTGAAAAAGGAATGAAGGTTGAGTTTTTTAACAATAACGAATTCAAAGAAAAACCGGTTAATACTTCCGTTAATAAAACAGGAATTACCTACAACAGTTTTGGCGGAACCCAGCTTGCGCCGGGAGTTGCCCGGGAAAATACTTCGGCAAGAATATCAGGTGTTTTTAAAAGCAGTTATTCCGGTGAGATTATATTTTCTGCTTCAACATCAGATATTTACACGCTTTTGATCGACGGAAAAGAAATCGCCACAAGAAAAGGTCCCGACGCCAGACACCCTTCGGAATTTCCCGTGAAAATGGAGAAAGGGAAAGAATATTTAGTAGAACTTCGACACAGCCAGAAAGGAAAATATGTAAGCATTGGCTTTGAAGTGTACCGAAAAGACCCGGTAAATTTTAATTCGGTAAAACAAAAAGTAAAAGATGCTGAGGTGATTGTCTTCGCAGGCGGACTTTCTCCAAGTCTGGAAGGAGAAGAAATGCAGGTCAGTGCTGAAGGTTTTAAAGGTGGCGATAAAACATCAATAGAGCTTCCGAAAGTTCAGCGTGAATTGCTGGCAGAATTAAGAAAAACAGGAAAACCTGTCGTGTTCGTACTGTGCACGGGAAGTGCGATTGGTTTGCAGCAGGATGAAAAAAATTATGATGCGCTGCTGAATGCCTGGTACGGCGGACAATCCAGTGGAACTGCCGTTGCAGACGTTCTGGCGGGAGATTATAATCCTTCCGGAAAATTACCCATTACTTTTTACAGGAATCTTGAGCAATTGGATAATGCACTTTCGACCACAAGCAAGCATCAGGGTTTTGAGAATTATGATATGAAAGGAAGAACCTACCGCTATATGACCGAAGATCCGTTATATGCATTTGGCCACGGTTTGAGCTACTCAAAATTCACTTTTGGTAATGCTGAATTAAGTAAAAACAGCATCAATTCTGATGAAAATATCACGATAACCATTCCGGTAACCAATACTTCAGCAAGAGACGGTGAAGAAGTGGTGCAGGTGTATGTGAAAAGGAATAATGATCCTTTAGCACCTGTAAAAACGTTGCGGGCTTTTGAAAAAGTTTTCATTAAAGCAAAAGAAACAAAAAATATCCAATTGACTGTTTCAGAAGATTCCTTTAAATTTTATGATGAAAAAGCGGATGATTTAGTTTCAAAATCTGGAGATTATACCATTTTTTACGGCGGAACTTCAAAAGACTCAGATTTAAAAAGTATTCAGTTGAAAGTCAAATAAGCTATTCTCAATGTAGGAAACCTTATAGGTTTATCAATAAACAGAATAATACCATTCAATTCAAAAGTCCACTATCAGAGATGTCACACTGAACGGAGTCAAAGTGTCTGGTTGAATTAATCCCGAAATAAATTATCAATGAAAATTAAGAATAAAATTTTCTCAGTTCTTCTCACAAGTTGTGTTGTATTTTTATCCGCGCAAACTTCAAAGTTTACTTTAGACCTGGATGGAAGCCCTACCAACATCAAAATCCAGCCGACGATGTACGGGATTTTCTTTGAAGACATCAATTTTGCAGCTGATGGCGGAATTTACGCTGAATTAATCAAGAACCGAAGCTTTGAATTTGATGAACCCTTAACGGGTTGGAAACAGCAAAATACAAAGACGCTTTCTCCGAATTTAGATTCCGGTTTTCTAACGATTTATTCTGATGATTCCAAAACCAATAAAAATTACGCAAGAATTACCGTTCACAATAATAAAAAGTACATCTTAGAAAATGAAGGTTTCCGTGGAATCGGGCTTCACAAAGATGCCAGATATGATTTCAGTTTCGACCTGGAAAATGTATCTGGAAATATTTCTGCCGTCAATGCAAGTTTGGTTGACGAAAAAGGAGCAGTCATTTCCACGGTTCCTATAATCATCAAAGGAAAGTGCTGGCAAAAATATACAACGGTTTTTTCTCCTTCACAAACGGTTGAAAAAGCAAAACTGCAGCTTACTTTTACAGGAAATGGAGTGGTAAATATGGATATGATTTCCCTTTTTCCACAAGATACATGGAAAGGACGAAAAGGTGGTTTAAGAAAAGATTTAGTTCAGAAATTATATGATCTGAAACCTGGCTTTTTACGTTTTCCGGGAGGTTGCATTGTAGAAGGCAGAACGCTTGCTGAAAGATATCAATGGAAAAAAACATTGGGAGATGTAGCCGACAGAGAATATCTCATTAATAAATGGAGCTCGGGATTCGCACACCGTCTTGCTCCCGATTATTATCAGTCGTTCGGATTAGGTTTTTATGAATATTTCCAGCTTTCGGAAGATTTGGGAGCCGAGCCTTTACCGATTCTGAGCTGTGGAATGGCGTGCCAGTTCAACACTGGCGAACTGGTTCACTTAGAAGAATTAAATCCCTTCGTTCAGGATGCTTTGGATTTAATTGAATTTGCGAACGGGGATATCAATACCAAATGGGGCAAAATTCGTTCAGAAATGGGACATCCCAAAGCTTTTAACATGAAATATATTGGTGTGGGAAATGAACAGTGGGGCGAAGATTACATCGAACGCTACAAAATTTTTGAAAAAGCCATTCACTCAAAATATCCCGAGATTAAAATCATTTCAGGAAGCGGACCTTCGCCTGACGGAGAATTTTTCGATTACGGCTGGAAAGAGCTGAAAAAACTCAACGCACAGATCGTGGATGAACATTACTACAACTCGGCAAAATGGTTTCAGGAAAATGCTGCGAGATATGATAAATATGACAGAAACGGACCTAAAGTTTTTGCCGGAGAATATGCTGTTCAGTCAGTAAAAACAGTAAGTCCGGACAATAAAAACAATTGGGAATCGGCACTTTCGGAGGCCGCTTTTATGACTGGGCTGGAAAGAAATGCGGATGTCGTGACGATGACTTCTTATGCGCCGTTATTTGCTCACGCCGATGGTTGGCAATGGACGCCGGACTTGATCTGGTTCAATAACCTGCAGTCCTACGCAACACCCAATTATTATGTTCAGAAATTATTTTCAAATAATAAAGGAACGGATTTACTGAGGATTTACCACAATAAAAATGCAGTCAGCGGGCAGGAAAAATTGTATGCAACTGCAGTAAAGGACAGTCAAAATAATGAAGTCATTATCAAAATTGTCAACACAGATTCTCAGAAAAAGTCAATAGAAATTAATCCTAAAAATGTAAAACTGGGGCAAAAACTAACAAAAATGATCCTAACAGCTCCTGTACTTTCTGCCGAAAATAATTTTAAAACAGAAAGTATACAGCCAGTTGAAGAGGATTCTGTCATTAAAAAGGGGAAATTTTCAGTGGAAATTCCTGCTAATTCTTTGATTATTTTAAAGATTAAATAGTCTAAAGCTTTGTAAATAAAGAGAAAAATAAAATTAAGTGTATTTTGTACATTTATTTAGAATAGAATGTTATATTTGTTTTATCTCAAAAACAGATTTGTTAAAGTTTAATTAAAAATGATTCTTTTTAGTCATCAAATTAAATCTAAGCTTAAGCATTTAGCAGAAATATCATCCTGAGATTGTCGATGGGTCTATCAAAATATTATTAAACTAAATTCATTATAAAATGAAGAAATATGTTATCGGGTTGGATTATGGTACAGATTCCGTGCGCGCAGTCCTGATTGATACAGAAAACGGAGCCGAACTTGCAACATCCGTCAGCTATTACCAACGTTGGAAGCAGGGGAAATTCTGCCAGCCGGAAGAAAATCAGTTTCGCCAGCATCCGTTAGACCACATCGAAGGTTTAGAAAAAACCATTTCCACCGTTGTGAAAGAAAGTGGAGTAGCTCCTGAAAGTATTGTAAGCATCTGCATCGATACCACAGGTTCATCGCCGCTTCCGGTAAATAAAGAAGGAATTGCATTGGCCTTAACGCCCGGTTTCGAAGAAAATCCCAATGCGATGATGGTATTGTGGAAAGATCACACTTCCATCGACGAGGCAGAAGAAATTAATCAGCTTGCCAGAAACTGGGGCGGCGAAGATTACACAAAATTTGAAGGCGGAATTTATTCCTCCGAATGGTTTTGGGCAAAGATTCTGCACATCAGCAGACAGGACGAAAAAGTGAAAAATTCCGCTTACAGCTGGATGGAACACTGCGATTATATTACCTTTCTCCTTTCCGATCATCAGGATTTAAAAACATTTAAAAGAAGCCGTTGCGCAGCTGGACACAAAGCCATGTGGCACGAATCGTGGGACGGACTGCCGTCAAAAGAGTTTCTCAGTTTGTTAGACCCATCTTTAGCTGAACTTCGTGACAGGCTCTACGAAAAAACATATACTTCAGATCAGGTTGCAGGAAACTTAAACCAGGAATGGGCAACAAAACTTGGATTGACGACCAACACCGTTATTGCCGTCGGAACTTTTGATGCGCATTCGGGAGCAGTCGGAGCAAAAGTCGAGGAGAACACACTCATAAGAATTATGGGAACTTCCACCTGCGATATTATGGTCGCACCGAATGAAATTATCCAATATAAAACCGTCAAAGGAATCTGCGGACAGGTCGATGGATCGGTTATTCCGGGCTTAATAGGTCTTGAAGCCGGGCAGTCTGCATTTGGTGATGTATTGGCCTGGTACAAAGATATTCTGACCTGGCCTGTTCACAATATTCTGATGAATTCCAATATGATTGACGACCATCAAAAACAACTGTTAAAAGAAGAAGTAGAGCATAATCTCATCCGAAATCTTACTTTGGAAGCAGAAAAAATTCCACTGTCCGAAGCCGTTCCAATTGCTCTGGATTGGATTAATGGCCGAAGAACACCCGATGCCAATCAGGAACTCAAAGCCGCCATCAGTAATCTTTCATTAGGGACAAAAGCGCCACATATTTTCAAAGCATTGGTCAACGCCATTTGTTTCGGTTCGAAAAAAATCGTCAATCGTTTCGAAGAAGAAGGCGTGAAAATCAATAAAGTAATCGGAATTGGAGGTGTGGCCAGAAAATCCCCGTTCATTATGCAGACATTGGCCAACGTTCTGAATATGCCGATCGTCATAGCTGCATCTGACCAGGCTCCGGCCTTGGGAGCAGCAATTTACGCCGCAGTTTCGGCAGGCATTTACCCGAATGTTCAGGAAGCAAGTCAAAAAATGGGTTCCGACTTCGAAGCGGAATATTTCCCGCAGGCAGATCAGGTGGAGAAATACGCAGAATTAATGAGTCAATATCAGATCCTTGCCGACTTTACCGAAAGCAATATCAAATCAAAAAAGAAGCTGGTTGTTAACAGTTTATAGATACAGTTGATAAAAATTTTCAGATTTAGAAGCTCCGTAGGAGCGCCCTGTTAATAGCCCAATCATCATGTCAATATGCATTAAGCCTCGTAGAGGCGACCTGTTAAATAAATTATTAGAAACCTTAACCAATTATTTTTTATGGCAGCTTTATCCGCCCTCCGTTCCCGCTTTTTTGTTCCGCTTTGCTACACAAAAAGAGCTCCATTCAGGTCGGGCTGCGTGCAATTCACCGCTTAAATAAACGGTCTAAAACAACCTGTAATTTTTACATCATTTAATCATTTAATAAAAAATAAAATGAGCATCTATAAAGAACTTCAGAGAGAATGTTACGAAGCCAATATGCAGCTGGATGCCTTGAAGCTGGTCGTTTATACATTCGGAAACGTAAGTGCCGTCGACCGTGAAAAAGGGGTTTTCGCCATCAAACCAAGCGGTGTGCCTTATGAGATTCTAAAACCTGAAGACATCGTGATTTTAGATTATGATGCCAATGTGGTTGAAGGAAATCTAAGACCGTCGTCAGACACCAAGACCCACGCTTACCTTTACAAAAATTGGGAAAATATTGGCGGGATTTCTCATACGCATGCCATTTATTCGGTAGCCTGGGCTCAGGCTCAGATGGATATTCCGGTTTTCGGAACCACACATGCAGATCATCTAACGGCAGATATTCCCTGCGCACCGCCAATGCGGGATGATTTAATTGAAGGAAATTACGAATACAACACCGGAATTCAGATTCTGGATTGCTTCAAAGAAAAAGAACTGTCTTACGAAGAAGTGGAAATGGTGCTTATCGGAAACCACGGACCGTTCACCTGGGGTAAAAACGCGGATAAAGCCGTTTACAACAGCAAAGTTCTGGAAACCATTGCCGAAATGGCTTATCGTACAAGACAAATCAACCCGTACGCACCGCGCCTGAAAGATTCACTCATCAAAAAACATTACGAACGTAAACATGGCAAAAATTCCTATTACGGACAGTAAATAGCTTCTGATAAGTTAACGTTAGCAAAACCTAACAGGTTTTTAAAACCTGTTAGGTTTGAAGAATGGCAAAAATGCCTACTACGGACAATAAATAGCATCATTCTGAAATTATTTATTAACGAAAAACAAAACCTTATAGGTTTCTAAAACCTATAAGGTTTGATAAAACAATTTATTTCAGACAGAACCCGAAGGGTTCAATACCAATAGCCGCAGGTAAAACCTGTGGAAAAATAAAAATAATCAATTATCATTTACAATATATGCTAACACCTCTCAACACCAAAGAAATCTGGTTCATCACCGGAAGCCAGCATTTATACGGCCCTGAAACATTGGCTCAGGTTGCAGAACATTCACAGAAAATTGTGGAAGCTTTTAATGAGTCTTCATTAATTCCTGTAAAAGTCATTATTAAGCCAACTGTAAAATCTACCGAAGAAATTTTTGAGACATTAACGGCAGCCAATCATGCGGAAAACTGCATCGGGATTGTAACCTGGATGCACACGTTTTCACCTGCAAAAATGTGGATTCGTGGCTTGACGGCTTTACAAAAGCCAATGCTGCATTTGCATACACAGTTCAACCAGGATATTCCGTGGGCTACAATGGATATGGATTTTATGAACCTGAATCAGGCCGCGCACGGTGACCGTGAATTCGGGTTTATGGTAAGCCGCCTCCGCAAAAACAGGAAAGTCGTTGTCGGACATTGGGCTGAAGAAAGGGTTCAGAAACAAATCGGTGACTGGAGTCGTGTAGCTGCAGGTTGGGACGACTGGCAGGGTGCAAAATTCGCCCGTTTTGGAGACAATATGAGATACGTTGCCGTAACCGATGGTGATAAAGTAGAAGCAGAAACAAAATTCGGATTTTCGGTAAACACCTGGGGAATTGGGGATTTGGTAAGCGTTGTCAATTCCATTAGTGACGGTGAAGTGAAAACGTTGATGGAAGAATATGAAAGTTCTTACAAAATGGCAAAATCTCTTCTATCCGGTGGAAGCAACAGAAAATCATTGGAAGCAGCGGCAAGAATAGAATTAGGACTGGAAAAATTCCTGAAAGACGGAAATTTCAAAGGTTTTTCAGATACTTTTGAAGACCTTCATGGGTTGGAGCAGCTTCCGGGAATTGCCGTTCAGAGGCTGATGGAAAAAGGATACGGTTTTGCCGGAGAAGGCGACTGGAAAACGGCTGCCTTAGTCCGTGCCATGAAAACAATGGGGCAGGGTCTGGCAGGCGGAAATGCCTTTATGGAAGATTATACCTATCATCTCAATCCTTCAAATCCTTCGGTTTTAGGCTCGCATATGTTGGAAGTTGACCCTGTTTTAGCGGTTGACAAACCGTCTTGTGAAATTCATCCGTTGGGAATTGGCGGAAAAGCCGATCCTGTTCGCCTGGTATTCAATTCAAGAGGAAATATCGATTCTCTGAACGCGGCTTTAATGGATTTCGGAAATCATTTCAGACTATTAATCAACAAAACAAGAGCATTGGAAATTACCGAAGAATTACCAAAACTTCCTGTGGCGAGAGTCCTCTGGAAGCCGCTTCCGGATTTATACACGGCTGCGGAAGCATGGATTCTGGCCGGTGGAGCGCATCACACATGTTACAGTGAAAACATCAGTGCAGAACAGCTGGAAGATTTTGCAGAGATCGCAGGCATCGAGTCATTGGTAATTGATGAAGATACCAAAATCCGTGATTTTAAAAATACCCTTCGGTGGAATGAAATATATTACCGTTAATCCTTCAGAAAAATAGATCAATTATGAAAAAAATAGGAGGAAGTTTACTCTTTTTGTTAACAGTTTTATGTATTTTCGGCTGTAATAAAAAAGAAACTAATCAAAAAACTCAATCAGAAAATATGAAAAATATTCAGGTTTCAGACTATGGGGTAACGGCAAAAGGCGATTCCGTTAAAAAATACACCTTAACCAATAAGAACGGGATGAAAGTGGAGGTCATCAGTTATGGAGGGATCATCACCTCTCTTACGGCTCCCGGTAAAAACGGTAAATATGAAGATGTTGTCCTGGGGTTTACAAAGCCTGAAGATTATTTCAGCGGGAACCCGTATTTTTTCGGAGCCCTGATCGGAAGATACGGAAACAGGATTGCCAATGCAGCGTTTACTTTAGAAGGGAAAACCTATAAATTGGATAAAAACGACGGCCCGAACAGCCTCCATGGCGGTAGAAACGGATTTGATACCAGAATCTGGACTGTTGAACCTGTGGAAAATGCTCAGCTTCCTACCCTTAAGCTGACGTATGTAAGTGCAGACGGTGAAGAAGGATTCCCGGGAAAACTTACCACTACTGTATTCTACACGCTTACCGATGATGATGCCTTGGAAATTTCATATGAGGCAGAGACGGATAAGGCTACTGTTGTCAATCTGACCCAGCATTCTTATTTTAACCTTTCAGGGGATTTCACAAAACCCGTTACCGATCACGAAATGCAGATCAATGCAGACCGGTTTCTGCCTGTGAATAAGACCATCATTCCAACCGGCGAACTGAAGCAGGTAAAAGGGACTCCGTTTGATTTTACCGTTTCAAAATCGATCGGCAAAGACATTGATTCTGATGACGAACAGCTCCGGTTAGGCGAAGGTTATGACCATAACTGGATCCCAAACGGGAAAGGCCTGAGAACCATTGCAACCGTCCATCATCCGGAAAGCGGAAGAGTGATGGAGGTAATGAGTGACCAGCCCGGCGTTCAGTTCTATTCCGGAAACTTCCTGGATGGGAAATATGAAACCAAAACCGGCGGTAAATATGAAAAAAGAAGCGGGTTCTGCCTGGAGACCCAGCATTATCCGGATTCCCCGAACCAGCCGGCTTTCCCTTCCACGGAACTGAAGCCCGGACAGAAATACCAGACTAAAACCATTTATAAATTCTCTGTTAAAAATTAATTATGGGAAACTTATCAACTATTGACATCATTATATTTCTTATTTATTTTGTGGTGGTCGCAGGATACGGGATCTGGATTTATAACAGGAAAAAATCTGCGGCTACCGGCAGTAAAGATTATTTTCTGGCAGAGGGGTCGCTTACCTGGTGGGCTATCGGGGCCAGTTTAATTGCTTCCAATATTTCCGCAGAGCAGTTCATCGGGATGAGTGGCGAAGGCTTTTTTGTAGGGATTGCCGTGGCAGCTTACGAATGGCTCGCCGCTGTTGCGCTCATCATTATTGCCATCTGGTTTATTCCGATTTATCTTAAAAATAAAATTTACACCATGCCCCAGTTTCTGGAAACCCGTTACAACAAATCGGTTTCCCTGATTATGGCGGTTTTCTGGCTATTTCTCTATGTAATTGTCAATCTTACCTCTATTTTATATCTCGGAGCTTTGGCCATCGATACGCTGTTGGGAGGCGATAATCTTCATATCATCATGATCGGGCTGCTTCTGATGGCTTTGCTGATCGGTCTGGGCGGAATGAAAGTAATCGGATATACTGATGTAATCCAGGTCGCTGTTCTGATTATCGGAGGTTTTGCAACCGTTTATATGGCACTGCAGATTGTTGATCAGAGGATCAACGGTGCGGCTGTAGGAAATGCTTTCGCAGGTTTTCAGACCTTGATGAATGAAGCACCGCAGCATTTTAAATTAATGCTTGACAAACCCACAACCACCACCACAACCCTGGCAATGCCGGAGAACCTGAGTGTTCAGAAATATGTGGTTTTACCCGGTCTGGCAATGTATTTTGCAGGACAGTGGATTGTTAACCTGAATTATTGGGGATGCAACCAGTACATCACGCAGCGTGCTTTGGGAGCTGATTTAAAAACCGCAAGAACCGGGATTTTATTTGCCGGATTTTTGAAGTTATTTATGCCGGTTATCGTTATGCTTCCGGGAATTGCGGCGTATGTTTTATATACAAAAGGCCATCTGCCGGGATTCAATGGGGTAAAAGACGGCGCGTATTCAGCTATTTTAGGATTTCTGCCGACCGGGCTGAAAGGTCTGGCCGTTGCAGCACTGACTGCCGCAATTGTAGCTTCTCTGGCAGGGAAAGTAAACAGTATTTCAACGATTTTCACGTTGGATATTTACAAAAAATACCTGAAGACAGATGCTACCGAAATCGAGATGGTAAGAACCGGGCGCTGGGCAATTATTATCGCCATGTTCGTTGCGCTGGCATTTACGTGGACGGATGTGCTGGGAATCGGAGGGGAAGGAGGTTTCACATTCATCCAGAAATATACAGGATTTATCAGTCCCGGGGTTTTTGCGATGTTCCTTTTGGGAATGTTCTGGAAGAGAACCACAGGAAAGGCAGCGTTGGTTGGAGTTCTTCTGGGCTTTTTACTAGCAATTTTCTTCAACAGTTTTGCAGTCGGTATTTTCGGGAAAGAAACCTGGCTGTATACGGCTTTCACCTATGAAAAATTAGAGAACGGCGCTGTTCAGACCATAACAGAGATTCCGTTTCTGATTAATATGGGATGGTCATTCTTTATCACGGTTGCCGTAATGGTGATGATCAGTCTTGCCGGCCCGAAGGTCAATCCGAAAGCTTTTGCAATCGATGCCTCTATGTTCAGAGTGGATAACAGGACCGTGGTAATGATTGTCATTACATTATTACTGCTTACGGCACTGTACGTAAGGTTTTGGTAAAGAACAGGATATATCAAATAAATTTAAAACAGACAGGATGCCTTTGGGTCATCCTGTTTTTTTATGCGAAGAGCAGGGGAAAATAGTGAATGCAGAATTTGGAGAGCCTTAAGAATAAAATATAAAAGCAGCCGGTGTAACAATCTTTCGGTAAGCAGTACTAATATAAAATTAAAGCTATGAAATTATTAAAACTTTTATCCGTAATACTTGTATTCCAGTCTGCCTTTTCCTACACAGAGGCGCAATCCCTGCAGACGCCGGGAAACAACCAGGTTAACCTGTCACTCATTAAAAGTGAAGACTATTCCATGACCTGGTATGCCCTGAAGGACACCTCAAAAATAGAAATGGCAAAGATTGATACGAAAATCCTGAAAACCGGTACCCGTATTAATGTTACCACAACCGTTAAGATGAAAAATATGCCGGACTGGACAGACGAAACAGCAGTGGCTTTTCCCGGTCTTGTTCCCGTAAAGCACAGCTCATTCAATACCCAGCGGGAGATGCTGCTGGATTTCGGGAAAAAGAATAGGGTAACAGGATATTATCTGGATAAGATCCAGAATAAGAAAACTGAGATCAGTGAAGAAACAAACGGGAAGTTTTTTGACAGCAATTTTTATCCGCAGCTGATCCGCTGGCTTCCGCTGAAAGAAAATTACACCGTAGAAATTGCCCTGTTTGATTACAATCCGAAATCTGCCATAGGCGTCATCAAAGCCTATATTACCGGAACCCGAAAAGGTACCCTGAATAATAAGCCGGTATGGATCGTTTCCGCAACCGATGATATCTCAGAAAAAAAGTCGGTAAGTACGTATTATATTGATGTAGATACCCGTGACGTACTGAAACAGGAAATTGATATGGGCACAAGAAAAATGGTCATGGAAAGATTATAATATACACTGTGCCATTCTAAAAACCCCTTAAAAGCTATAGGTTTTTAAGGAGTTTTTGTATATAATATGGAAACCCGGGCGATCTACATTTTAAACATAAATCCTTTCGAAATCCGCTTATGGTACTTCTCTTCATCAAACCGGTATAAAAAAGAACCCTTTTTAGAAGAAGTCATGTCTTTGTCATCGGTTCTCACTAAGATTCCCAGGCTGTTAATTTTGCTGATGAAATTTCTTTTATCATATTCTTCGCCGGAGATTGCCTCATACAGGTTTTGCAGGTCTTTCATGGTAAACCGTTCCGGCAGAAGCTCAAATCCTATGGGCTGTGAAGAAGCACGGTACCGCAACCGGGATACTGCATCCTGCACCATTTCGTTGTGGTCAAAAATCAGGTGCGGAAAATCTTTCACGTCAAACCATTGGGCACTGTACCGCTCATTGATCTGAATATTTTTTTCGATATTGATCAGCGCATAATAAGAAACGGATATGATTCGGGCAGTAGGTTCACGCTCTGTTTCACTGTAGCATTTCAGCTGTTCAAGGTATATATTCTCAATTCCCGTCAGTGTATTCAGGACCCTGGAAGCGGCCTGATCCGAGGTTTCATCAGAATTAATAAAGCCACCCATCAGAGACCATTGCCCCTTCTCTGGCTCGAAATCCCTTTTGATCAGCAGGATCTTAAGATTTTCCCCGTCAAAACCGAAAATAATACAGTCAACTGCAACCAAATGTCTGGGATAGTTTCCGTAGTCTTTTACCATCTGAATCAATTTATGCAAAGGTACTGTTTTAGCGCTGATAAAAGCAGGCCGTAAAATAAATGTGGCATATACACTTTATATAGCCCGGAAATATCTATTTTCTCAATTCCGGGATTTCAACATCATTTAAGGGGATTGCTAAAGCTGTAATTGATGAGATTTATCTATAAAATAATCCATATACATATTAATTTAACGTTAAAATTATGTTAAAGTTTAAATATAAATTAAAATACCTTCTCATAAGCTTTGTTTTGATGGATATTATTAAAAATACGATAAGCATTCGTTAAAAAATCAGCTCATGGCTCTCATGCTTTCATGAATGGTTTGATAACAGTCAATTGTATCCGGTAAAAATATAAAACATCCTTCTTTTGATATTCTTACATTTTATGATAAGGAGGATGATTTTGTTCGTGTTAACGGACTTTTTATCGTGTTGAATACACTTTATAAACAGGCCGCAACCTAAAATTGCTTTTATATATAAATACTTTCTTTTATTTTTAAAAAATATAGGAATCAGTAAAATTATGAACAGAACAGCACTGGCCGTATTTTTAAGTTGCGCATCATTTTCATTTGGGCAGACAGATAAGAAAATAAGTTATTTTCCCCTGGGAGATGTGCGTTTATCAGAAAGTGTTTTCAGTGCTGCGATGGATACCGATAAGAAATACATGATGTCCATGAACCCCGACAGGTTGCTATCCCCTTATCTTAAAGAAGCCGGCCTGCCGCCAAAAGCAGACAACTATCCGAACTGGGAAAACACAGGGCTGGATGGGCATATCGGCGGGCATTATCTTTCCGCACTGTCATTAATGTATGCTTCTACAGGGGATATTAAAGTAAAAAACCGCCTGGATTATATGCTTGAAGAGCTGGAACGCTGCCAGGATACATCCGGGAAAGGATACATGTCCGGGGTTCCGGGCGGAAAAAAAATATGGAAGGAAATTGCTGAAGGAAACATACGGGCTTCGGGTTTCGGGCTGAATGACCGCTGGGTTCCGCTGTATAATATCCATAAACTCTATTCAGGGCTGCGTGATGCCTATTGGTATGCAGGCAGTGAGAAAGCAAAAAAGATGCTGGTAAAACTTACCGGCTGGATGACAGATGAGGTTTCAGGCCTTTCTGATGAGCAGATTCAGGAGATGCTCCGCAGTGAGCACGGCGGACTGAACGAAGTTTTTGCTGATGTGTATGATATTACAGAAGATCCGGAATATCTGAAACTCGCCCGTCGTTTTTCTCATCTCGCTGTTTTGAATCCGTTGCTGGAAAGTGAAGATAAACTTACGGGAATGCATGCCAATACACAGATTCCGAAGGTGATAGGATACAAAAGGATAGCAGATTTAGAAAACAACAAAGCATGGAGCCGTGCCGCTGATTTTTTCTGGGCCAACGTTACACAAAAGCGTTCGGCGATTATCGGGGGAAACAGTGTAAGTGAACATTTTAATCCGACAGATGATTTCAGCGGAATGATTAAGAGCATCGAAGGCCCCGAAACCTGCAATACCTATAATATGCTGAAGCTCTCCAGAGAATTGTATGCAACCAATCCGAAATCCTCTTACGTAGATTATTACGAAAGGGCTTTGTACAACCATATTCTTTCCACACAGAATACCGGAAAAGGTGGCTTTGTGTATTTTACGCCGATGCGTCCCGGCCATTACAGGGTATATTCCCGGCCGGAAAGTGGTTTCTGGTGCTGCGTGGGTGCAGGCATGGAAAATCACGCCAAATACGGAGAAATGATTTATGCACATTCTGATAAAGATCTGTATGTTAATCTATTCATTCCGTCAACATTAAAGTGGCCGGAAAAGCAGATCATGCTGAGACAGGAAAATAATTTTCCCGCAAATCCTGAAACAAAATTTGTCTTTGATCTGGCAGGGAAATCAGTGGTAAACCTGAAATTAAGATCTCCGGAATGGGCAGAACCATCAGAAATGAAAATACTTGTCAACGGAAAACAGCATCATATAAAGCCTGATGCCGACGGCTATATTACCCTTTCAAAGAAATGGAAAAAAGGCGATGTGGTGGAAATGAAACTGCCGATGCATCTTTCAGCCGAGCAGCTCCCGGATCATTCAGATTATTTTGCATTTAAATACGGGCCGGTTGTCCTGGCTGCCAGATACGGTACGCAAAACCAGACCGGATTGTTTGCTGATGAAAGCAGGGGCGGACACATCGCACACGGCCCGCAGATCCCTTTAAACGAAATCCCTGTTATTTTGGGAAGCCCGACATCGGTTATAAGCCATTTGAAAAAGGTTAACGCAAAGGACCTTACCTTTAAATTAAACGGCTTGTATCCTCAGTATAAATTCAGCAATGGCCTGGAGTTGGTTCCCTTTTATAAGATTCAGGAAGAACGGTATATCCTTTATTTTCCTCAGGCAGATCAGGGGAAAATTGAAATAATTCAGAAGCAGAAAGCTGAGGATGAAGCAGCAATAAGAAAACTGGACCGCATTACCGCAGATAAAATCCAGCTGGGCGAGCAGCAGCCGGAATCCGATCACTTCTTTGAAAGCAAAGATTCCAACACTGGTTATATGGAAGACCGTCATTTCCGCGAAGCGAAGGGATGGTTCAGCTATCAGATGAGAAACAGAGATAAAAATGCAAAATACCTGTATCTTCTTTATTTCGATGCCAATAACAACCGAACGCTGCATGCAGAAATTAATGGAATAAAAGTGATTTCTAAAGATTTCGACGGAAAACCGGGCAGCTCTCCACAATCACTGTTAATCCCGATTCCTGAATCTGAAAGTCGTAAGGAAATTCTTACCGTAAAATTTAATTCAGGTGAGAAATCGCTTACCCCGAAAATTATTGAAGTAAGATTGCTGTCAGAAACGCCAGAATAAATTTAAAAATGAAAAAGCTAAATATAAATTTGTTTTTGGGCAGCTTTATCCGCCTTCCGCTCCCGCTATTTTGTCATTGCGGGCGAAGTAAAGCAATCCTTATAACCATTCAGCAGTCGCAATGAAAAAATGAGCTCCGCTCAAGTCGGGCTGCGGGTAATACAACGTTTAAAACTGATTAAAATATTTTATATAAATATGAATAAGAAAAAATTGACCAAAGTTCTGGTTTTGCTCCTCTGCACATTCTGCATTTTCATGGAAGCCAAAATCAAGCTTCCGGCCCTGGTTTCGGACGGCATGGTTCTCCAGAGAAATCAGAAACTGAAAATCTGGGGCTACGCGGATGCAGGAGAGAAAGTGAGCGTTGCATTCCTGAATAAATCCTATACCGCCATTGCAGACAAAAACGGAAACTGGAATATTATGCTCCCCGAGCTTAAAGCAGGCGGGCCTTTCAGCATGACAGTTAATGAAATTACCCTTAAAAATATCCTGGTAGGCGATGTCTGGGTAGCTTCCGGACAGTCCAATATGGAACTTCCGATGCGCAGGCTGAAGCCATTATACGCAAACGAAATCAAAAATGCCGGTAACCAGAATATCCGGTTTTTCACGGTTCCGCAAAAATATAATTTTAAAGCCCCGCAGAATGAACTGGATGGCGGTAAATGGGAAGCCACAGATCCGCAGACCATTCTTAACTTTTCGGGTGTTGCCTATTTTTTTGCCAAAGAACTGAATGAAAAAAATAAAGTTCCGGTAGGAATTATCCACACCAGCCTGGGAGGTTCCCCGGTACAGGCCTGGATGGACGAAAAGTCCCTGAAAAAATATCCTGAATATCTGGATGAAGCCAAAAAGTGGCAGAATGATGCGTTAATTAAATCAACAGAATCTGATGAGCAGGCCCTGAGCAAAGCCTGGTATACGGAACTTGACCGGACAGATTCCGGGCTGAACCAGCATTGGGAAAACTTTGATCTTGATGATTCCGGATGGAAAACCATGACGGTACCGGGATCCTGGGAAGACCAGGAAGGTTCATTTGACGGAACTGTATGGCTGAGAAAAGAAATTATGCTACCGAAAGGTTCAGCAGATCAGCCTGCATTTTTAAATCTGGGAAGGATTAAAGATGCCGATGTCACCTACATTAACGGTGTAAAAGTAGGAAATGTAACCTATGAATATCCGCCGCGGTGGTACGATATTCCGGCTGGTGTTTTAAAAGAAGGCAAAAATGTTATTGCCGTGAGGATTACCAACGGAAGCGGAAAAGGACAGTTCATTGCTGATAAGCCTTATTATCTGGAAATCGGCGGCCGTAAAATTGACCTGAAAGGAGAATGGAAATATAAAGTAGGGGCTAAAATGGGAAAAATGGCTCCGGGCCAGACTTTTATCCGCTGGAAACCGACCGGGCTGTACAATGCCATGATCAACCCGCTGGTTAATTATAAAGTTAAAGGGTTTCTCTGGTACCAGGGCGAAAGCAATACCGGGAAACCGACAGAATACGGAGACTTACTGACCACGATGATCACCGACTGGCGTTCAAAATGGAATGAAAAAGACGCACCGTTCCTGATTGTTCAGCTCGCCAATTTTATGGAACCGAAAAGCCAGCCCGTTGAAAGCAACTGGGCAGAGCTGAGAAACCAACAGCGGACCGTTTCATTAACCGTTCCGAATACAGGGCTTGCTGTAAGCATTGATGCAGGGGAGTGGAATGACATTCATCCTTTAAATAAAAAAACCATAGGTGACCGGCTCGCTTTACAGGCATTCAGGCTTGCCGGTAAAAAAAATATCGCGGCAGACGGACCTGTTTACGAATCCATGAAAAAAGAAGGCAGTACAATTATCCTTTCCTTTAAATCCGGAACAGATCATCTGACCCCGGTTTCCGAACTGAAAGGTTTTGCTGTTAAAGGTCCAGATGGAAAATATGAATGGGCAAAAGCAAAAATTGAAGGTAATAAAATCAAGGTCTGGAATGACCGCATCAGCAATCCGATTGCGGTACGGTATGACTGGGCAGATAATCCGGATGGAAACTTCACCAACAGAAGCGGGCTTCCGGCTTCACCGTTTACTACAGAACAATATTAAAATCAACACATAAAAATAAAAATAAGGACAGGCAGATTTAATCTATAAACTATTTGCTTATCCTCTAACATCTAATTTCGTATGAACAATCAGCCACAAAAAATATCAGTAACAGAGAAAATAGGCTATAGCTTAGGTGATCTTGCTGCCAATCTTGTTTTTCAGACCCTGGTGACCTACCTCGCTTATTTTTATACCGATATTTACGGACTTAAACCGGAAGATGCTTCCATCATCACCCTTATTGTAGGTCTGATTGCCGGATTCGGATTTAACCCGGTAATCGGGGCACTGGCAGACCGTACCCGCACCAAATGGGGGAAATTCCGTCCGTGGATCTTGTTCACAGCAGTTCCCCTGGGTATTGCCGCGCTGCTTGCTTTCAGCACACCCGGCTTTTCCTACAAAGGAAAAATGATCTATGCGGCGGCAACCTATTCACTGCTGCTGTTGCTGTATGCAGCCAACAATTTACCGTATGCTGCATTAAGCGGGGTAATTACCGGCGACATGGGGGAACGGAACAGTATTTCATCCTACCGTTTTGTGGCCGTTATGTTTGCACAGTTTTTTGTACAGGTATTTATGCTCCCGATTATTTTATCCGTAGGAAACGGGGATAAGGCAGCGGGTATTGAAACGGTGATGACCTGGCTGGCCGTTATCGGATCCGTAATGCTGCTCATTACATTTTTTACCACCAGGGAAAGGATTGTTCCTACCTCTGAACAGAAATCCAGCCTGAAGGAAGATCTTAAAGACCTCTCTAAAAACAAGCCGTGGATCATTATGCTTACCGTAACCGCACTGATCTTCATTACCCTGGCCATGAAAGGAGGTTCCTATGTATACTATTTCAATAACTATGTAGATGAAGGTGCACTCACCTCATTTATCTCGCCGATTACCGCTTTTTTCAATTCCGTTGGGATGAATTTTTTCGGGGAAGACCCTAAATCTGCAGGATTCGGTCTGTTCAATGCCGGAGGGATCATCATGATGATTGTAGGGATTGCATTCTCTAAAAAGTTTGCGGATAAATACGGGAAAAGGGATACATTTATCGCTTCATTGTTCATTTCTACCCTGTTTGTGCTATGCTTTATCCTGTTCCCGCCGAAAGCAGTCGGGTTAATGTTTACATCACAGATCCTTCACGGATTCTTTTACGGGATCAGTACCCCTTTGCTGTGGGCAATGATTGCAGACGTAGCCGATTACTCCGAGTGGAAAAACAACCGCCGCGCAACCGCTATTATTTTCTCTGCCATGATGGTGGGATTGAAGGTAGGCTTAAGCATCGGCAGTTCACTGGTGTCATCAATCATCGGGCATTACGGGTATATTTCATCAGAAGGTGCGCAGAATGTCATTCAGCCCGAAACGGTGGCGGCAGGTGCCAAAATGCTGGTCAGCATCTTTCCGGCTGTACCGTTCTTCCTTTCCTGCGGCCTGCTTTTATTTTATAAAATCAACAAAAAGATGGAGGTTCAGATTGAAAAAGACCTGGCTGAAAGAAGAAAATCATCCGGGATCAAACAAAATTAATTTAAACAAAATATATGAAACGGCTTTTTATATTCTTGGGGGCAGCAGCCATTACAGCTTTAACTCCCTGTAACATAAATGCGCAGAGCAGTAATGCAACCCTGAAAACCGCTTTTAAAGATACCTTCTATATCGGGACAGCCATGAGCCTGCCGCAGATTTATGGCAAAGACCGTAAATCCGTAGAAATCATTAAGAAACAGTTCAGTTCCATTGTAGCGGAAAACTGTATGAAATCCATGTTCCTGCAGCCGGAAGAGGATAAGTTCTTTTTTGATGACGCTGACAAATTCGTAGCTTTCGGTGAGAAGAACAACATGTTTATCATCGGGCATACGCTGATCTGGCATTCACAGCTGCCGAAATGGTTCTTCACTGAAAAAGACGGCCGGGATGTTTCCCCGGAAGTATTGATGCAGAGAATGAAAAACCACATCACCACTGTGGTTTCCCGCTACAAAGGAAGGGTGAAAGGATGGGATGTGGTGAACGAAGCGATTATGGAAGACGGCTCTTACAGAAAAAGTAAATTCTACGAAATCCTGGGCGAAGATTTTATTCCGCTGGCTTTCCAGTATGCCCATGAAGCTGACCCTGATGCGGAACTGTATTATAATGACTACAATGAATGGTATCCCGGAAAAGTAGCCACCGTTATCAAAATGGTAAAAGAAATAAAAGCAAGAGGCATCCGGATTGACGGTGTAGGCATGCAGGCTCATGTGGGCATGGATACGCCGTCAATAAGCGAGTATGAGACAGCCATTTCCGCTTACGCACAATCCGGTGTGAAAGTAAACATTACAGAACTGGACATCAGTGCCCTGCCTTCGCCGTGGGGAACATCTGCCAATGTTTCTGATAAAATAGCGTATGACGAAAAAATGAATCCCTATAAAAAAGGGCTTCCCGCAGACGTACAGGCCAGTTGGGAAAAACGGTATGAGGATTTTTTCAGATTATTTCTGAAACATAAAAGCAGCATCAGAAGGGTCACATTATGGGGCGTAACCGACAGCCAGTCCTGGAAAAACGATTTCCCGATCAAAGGCAGAACTGATTATCCGTTATTGTTTGACCGCCAGTACAGAACAAAACCTGTAGTAGGGAAAATCATTCAGCTGACAAAAGAAAAATAATACAGCCTCAAACCTATAATATAAGGTTTAAAAAGATTAAAAACATTTATCCACCAATCTATCATCTCTCAGTCTATTATCTATCAGTCTACTATCTATCAGTCCATTATCCAAACATCTATATCAAAAATGAACAAATCAAAATATCTATTCCCAAAAGACTTCATGGCAGATCCTTCAGTACATGTTTTTGAAGGCAGACTTTATATCTACCCGTCCCACGACCGCGAAAGCGGAATTGAGGAAAATGACAACGGCGACCATTTTGACATGAATGATTACCATGTCTTTTCCCTTGATGATGTGGAAAATTGGGAAATCCAAGATCACGGTGTCGTACTTTCGGTAAAAGATATCCCATGGGCAGGAAGACAGCTCTGGGATTGTGATGTTGCCTGTAAAGACGGTAAATATTATATGTATTATCCGCTGAAAGATAAAAACGATATCTTCCGCATCGGGGTTGCGGTAAGCGACAGACCTTACGGGCCTTTCATCCCGGAAAAGCATCCGATGCTGGGAAGCTACAGCATTGACCCGTGTATTTTTGAAGACAACGGCAGGCATTATATGTATTTCGGAGGGATCTGGGGCGGACAGTTACAGCGTTACAGAAATAACAAAGCACTGGAATCTGCAGTTCTTCCCGATGAAAATGAACCTGCAATTTCTTCAAAAGTTGTTGCTTTGAGCGATGATATGCTGGAATTCGGGGAAGAACCCAAAGATGTTCTGATTCTTGATGAAAATGGCAATCCTTTGCTTCACGGCGACAGACACCGCTTTTTTGAAGCTTCATGGATGCATAAATACAACGGCAAATATTATTTTTCATATTCTACCGGAGACACCCATCTGATATGTTATGCAACGGGGGACAATCCTTACGGGCCGTTTACTTTCCAGGGGGAAATCCTGACGCCTGTTGTAGGATGGACCACCCACCACAGTATTGTGGAATTTAAAGGGAAATGGTACCTTTTCTTCCATGACTGTGTTCCGAGCGAAGGAAAAACATGGCTCAGAAGCATGAAAGTGGTTGAGCTTGAATATGACAGCGAGGGTAAAATCAAAACCATTGAAGGCCAGGAATAGGTAAGGGGCTTATAATAAATCCAATACAGAGATTATTCTGTTACAATAAAAGCTTTCAAGAGAATCCGGAGGGTTCAACAACAATAGCATAAGTGCAACCTGTGCAATATCAATAACCATAGGTCAGTCTATGGATAAAAAACAGTTCCAGATGCAGCATTTCAGAGTATACATCATATTATTTTTAATGATTCCGTTAACGGCTTTTGCAGAAGACGGAAGCCGGCTCTGGCTTAGATTTCCGGCAAAAAACGGAATTTCAGCAGATCAGATTATTTCCAGAGGGAATAGTCCGACGTTGACTATTGCAAGAAAAGAGTTAAGCAGTCACTGGCAGGGACAGACCGTCGAACTCCGTACAGACCGGTCATTAAAAAACCTGAAAGGCGGCTATACCATAAAAACGGTTCAGAATAAACTGGTTATTTCTGCTGAAAAAGAAATCGGGCTGTTGTACGGAGTCTATCATATTTTACGCCTTCAGCAGACAAAATCAGTTGTAACAGGTCTTGATATTACGGAAAAACCTTCTTATGATGTAAGGATCCTCAACCACTGGGACAACCTGGACGGCAGTATTGAAAGAGGCTATGCCGGAAGATCATTATGGAAATGGGAAGATTTACCGGGAAAGATTTCGCCGAGGTATGAAGAATATGCACGCGCGAATGCTTCCATAGGAATTAATTCGGTGGTGCTTAACAATGTGAATGCTTCACCCAACATGCTCCGCAATGACTATCTGGTTAAAGTGAAAGCACTGGCAGATATTTTCCGTCCTTACGGGATTAAAGTATATCTCTCGGTTAATTTTTCATCCCCGAAAGTGCTCGGCGGACTGGAAAATTCAGATCCGCTGGATAAAAATGTCCGGAAGTGGTGGAAAGATAAAGCCGCTGAAATCTATAAACTGGTTCCCGACTTCGGAGGTTTTCTGGTAAAAGCCAATTCGGAAGGGCAGCCCGGCCCTCAGGATTACGGAAGAACGCATGCTGATGGCGCCAATATGATGGCGGATGTCCTGAAGCCTTACAACGGAATTGTTATGTGGAGGGCTTTTGTGTACAGCCCGAGCAAAGAAGACCGCGCCAAACAGGCGTATCTGGAGTTTGTGCCGCTGGACGGCAAGTTCCGGGATAATGTGATCATCCAGATTAAAAACGGACCGGTTGATTTCCAGCCGAGAGAAGCATTTAACCCGTTGTTCGGGGCTTTAAAAAAGACTCCTGAAATGGTTGAATTCCAGATCACGCAGGAATATCTGGGACAGTCTAACCATCTGGCATATTTAGCCCCGCTGTTTAAAGAAACCCTGGAAAGCGATACCTATGCAGAAGGAAAAGGGTCTACCATCGCCAGAATTACAGACGGTACGCTACGTACGCAAAAGCTTACAGCAGTTTCCGCGGTGGCGAACATCGGGGAAGATACCAACTGGACCGGCCATCAGTTTGCACAGGCCAACTGGTACGCCTTCGGAAGGCTGGCCTGGAACCATGAACTTACCCCGGAACAGATTGCCGCTGAATGGATAAAAATGACCTTTACGGATGATAAACGTTTTCTGGATCCGGTAAAAAATATGATGCTCACTTCAAGGGAAACCGTGGTGGATTATATGATGCCTTTAGGGCTGCACCATATTTTTGCAGGAGGCCATCATTACGGCCCGGAACCGTGGGGCGATTACAAAGGCGGAAGGCCGGACTGGTCTCCTGTATATTATCATCAGGCCAATGCGGAAGGAATCGGATTTGACAGGACCAGGACAGGAAGCAATGCGGTTTCACAATATAGTCCGCCGCTGAATGAAATCTACGGAAACATCAATACCTGCCCGGAAAATCTTCTGCTGTGGTTTCACCATGTTCCCTGGAATTATAAAATGAAGGACGGAAAAACATTATGGGAAGAACTGTGTTATAAATATGATACGGGTGTTAAAAATGTACGCGGTTATCAGGTTACCTGGGACCGGATGCAGCCTTATGTTGATGAACAGAGGTTTGCAGAAGTGCAGTCTAAGCTTAAAATCCAGTCAAGAGATGCAGTCTGGTGGAAAGATGTCTGCCTGCTGTATTTTCAGACTTTTTCTAAAATGCCGGTTCCTTATGACATCGAACGTCCGGTTCACGAACTTGAGGATTTGAAAAAAATCAAGCTTGATATGGGACACCATAATTAAAAAAATGAGGCAACTCTTTCTCCGTGATTTAAGAAAAGAAGAGCTGCCTCAAAACTGACTGTACGTAAAATTGTTATTCCCTTTAATTCAGGAATGTATCTATAATTTAGTTATGGATCTTGTTTAAAGAGTAACGACTTTGTTAAAAATATTTCCTCCCTGTTCAACCCGGATGATATAAGTGCCGGAAGTTTCCGGATTAAGATCAAAAGTCAGGTCAAGTGCTCCTTCAGCAGATTTTTTGCTGCTTGTGTAATAGGCTGTATTGGAGTCATCATAAACAGAAATCTGTACAGGCATGGTAACCTCGGCCATGTGAAGTTTCACGGTATGGCCTGAAATGGTCAATTCGGGTTTGCTTACGGAGCTCACCGGTGTTTTTTCCATTTTCACTAGGTTGTTTTTATCAATGCTTATCTTATATTTTTCTATCCTGGATTCAGATTCTGCAATCAGATAATACGTTCCCGGGGAAAGTGCCTGAAGATCATAGGATTTCGCTATATGCGCTTCCGAACCCAGGTTTTCAGAATACAGTTCACCTTCCGTATCATTGTAGATGAATATTGACATATTCTTAGCATTCGATACTTCAAAATGTACAGTTTTTGCTGTTATGTTTCCTACAGACACAGAAAAATCCCTGTCTTTACTCATCAGGCTGGCTGACATCAGTGAGAATCCCAAAAGAATCCCGGTTTTTAAGAATGTATTCATGATAATGTTTTTGTTATCAATAATTTATAGGGCAAAGATACAGCAGTAATCTACTGCAATCTACCATACAATTTTCATATATATGTCTTATATTAACCCTGTGTATATGTTAAATAAATATTAATTGTTAATTTTGTGTATAATTTAGTCAATATAGCATTATATTATTATTATGAAACATTCACATCCCGCCTTTGAAGCCATACATCCTACCATAGGAAGCAGCTTTACCAGCCTGAAATTCCTTACCAATGAAAACATCAAATCCCATGTCTGGCATTACCATCCGGAGATAGAGCTGATCTATGTCTGTAAAGGTTCGGGGAAAAGGCAGATCGGGAGTAATATCTCTTACTTTTCGGATGGCGACCTGGTACTTATCGGCAGTAATCTTCCGCACTGCGGGCTCACGAATGAACAAACCAACAACGATTATGAAATGGTAGTCCAGTTCAAGCCTGATTTTTTAGGCGAAGCGATCTGGAAAGCCCCGGAAATGCAGCGGATTGTCGCATTGCTGGAGAAATCAAAAGCAGGGATCGTATTCGGTGAAAATACCAGGAAAGAGATCGGGAAAAAAATTGCAGACATGCACGAGTCATCATCCTTGGACCGGCTGATCAGGTTTCTGGGCATTCTGGATGAACTGGCTTTTACCCAGGACTGCAGGATTCTGAACGCCGGAAAATATTATCTCCAGACCCAGGTGGAAGACAATGACCGGATTAATATTATTTTTAATTATGTGAAAGACCATTTCAGGGAACAGATGACCCTGGAAGAAATCGCTGATCTCGCGAATATGAAAGTCCCTTCATTCTGCCGCTACTTCAAGAAAATCACCAACAAGACCTTTACCCAGTTCGTGAATGAATACAGGATTACCCATTCATTAAAGCTTCTGTCTGAACAGCCGTTAAGCATCACCGAAGTCTGCTTTGAATCCGGGTTCAATAATTTCAGCTATTTTAATAAGACATTTAAAGAATACATCAAAAAAAGCCCTTCGCAGTACAGGAAAGAATTTAATTACCTGATTGAATAGGTTTTTAATAGAAAACTCTTTGCCTGCCTGGATTTGAAATACAATTTTAACATTTCTGAATTGATTTTATTATTATTTCCTGGCCGGAAAATGATAAATTGCATCTATCTATGCATACTACCTTAATCAACGCTGCAAAAGCAGCATTTCAGTCAGTATTTCAGTCGGAGCCTGAACATATTTTTCTTTCTCCCGGAAGAATCAATATCATCGGTGAGCATGTAGATTACAATGACGGTTACGTACTTCCGGCTGCCATCGACAAATATATCTGCTTTGCCGTTAAAAAACAGCAGGACTCCGAAACCTGTACATTTTTCGCTGCAGACCTTAATGAATCCTTCAGTTTCAATATCAGTGAAAAACAAAGTCCGGTCGGGCAGATGTGGGTTAATTATCTGCTGGGCGTGGTTGATGCCATTCAGGAAAGCGGGAAAACAGTGGGTGGGTTACAGATCGCATTCAGCAGTACCATTCCTATGGGATCAGGATTGTCTTCGTCCGCAGCACTGGAATGTGGTTTCGCCTATATTTTAAATACCCTGTTTGATCTTCAGTTTTCAAAGAAAGAAATTGCACTGATCGGCCAGAAAGCAGAGCATACTTTCGCAGGCGTACAATGCGGGATCATGGATCAGTTTGCTTCGGTCTTCGGAAAGGAAAATAAAGTTATGATGCTGGACTGTAATTCGCTGGAACATCAGTATTACGATGCGCAGCTGAACGGCTACAGCCTGGTATTGCTTGACAGCTGTGTAAAACATACCCATCTCACTTCCGGTTATAACGACAGAAGAAAAGATGTTGAGGTGGGAAAGGAAATCATTAAGTCCCATTATCCAGGGATTCTTAATTTCCGTCAGGTTACTGAAGAAATCCTTACAGAGCTGAAGGAAGATATGGGCGATCTGGCTTATAAGCGGTGCCTGTATCTGGTTAAAGAAATAAAAAGAGTAGAAGAGGCGGTAAAGGCCCTGTCAGAAAACAATCCGGAATACCTTGGCCGCCTGATGACCGAAACCCATACCGGGCTTTCACAGGAATATGAGGTAAGCTGTAATGAAATTGATTTTCTGGTGGAAGAGGCACTGAAGGAAGAAAGCGTTTTGGGCGCACGGATGATGGGCGGCGGTTTTGGCGGCTGCAGCATCAATCTGATAAAAGAAGATCAGGCAGACCGGATCAGCAGGAATATTGAAGAAAAATACCGGAAGGCATTCGGTATTGATATGAAGGTTTATAAAATTAATATTTCCGAAGGAATAAAAGAATATACGGACAATGAATTCATCATTTGACAGTAAAAAGCATCCGCACAGAAGGTATAACCCTTTATTGGACGAATGGATTCTTGTTTCACCACAGAGGGCCAACCGCCCGTGGCAGGGCCAGACCGAAGGCTCTGAGCAGGAACATCTCCCGAAATATGACCCCGGCTGTTATTTATGCGCAGGAAATCTCCGGGTTAACGGTGAGAAAAATCCGGATTATAAAGGTGTCTATGTTTTTGACAACGATTTCGGATCTCTGATGAATGAAGAAGTGGAAATTTCAGAAAATAAAACCGGTTTTTTTTCAATGCATCCCGAACGCGGTATTAACAGGGTCATCTGCTTCTCTGAAAACCATAGCCTTACTTTACCGGAAATGGAAACGGAAGACATCAGAAGGGTAGTTGATGTCTGGCAGCAACAGTATGAAGAACTGGGGACTCAGGATTATATCAACCATGTCCAGATTTTTGAAAATAAAGGGAGAATTATGGGATGCAGCAATCCGCATCCGCACGGTCAGATCTGGGCGCAGTCTTCCATTCCCACCATGATCCGCAAAACCCAGGAAAATTTAAAAACGTATTTTGATAAAAACGGAAAGTCGCTTTTAGAGGATTACCTTCAGCAGGAAATGGAGGCCGGGGAAAGGATTATTCTGGAAAACAGTGATTTTGTGGCACTGGTTCCTTTCTGGGCATCATGGCCTTATGAAACAATGGTCATCAGTAAACGGAAAGCTGAAAACATTTCTCAGTTTTCAGAAAAGGAAAAAAATGCACTGGCGGAAATTTTAAAAAACCTTACGACCAAATACGATAACATTTTTAATATCTCATTTCCCTATTCTTCCGGGATCCACCAGGCACCTACAGACGGTGAAAACCATCCGGAATGGCATTTCCATATGCATTTCTATCCGCCGCTTCTGCGAAGTGCCGAGGTGAAAAAATTTATGGTAGGCTATGAAATGCTTGCCGAAACGCAGCGGGACCTTACGCCGGAACAGAGTGCGGAAGTTCTTAAAGACAGGTCAACCGTCCATTATAAAATTCAATTTCAAAACAGTTAAATTTATACGATTCTTCAAGAAACCTATGCATTGCATGGATATTGCACTGATTTTGTGGTATTAGGAACATAATTCACAATTACATAATAGATATGTAACATATCATGATTTATTAAGATAATGTAATTAAAAAACTTATTTTTATAAAATGATTATGTGAAAATTTTCTTATCGTTGTACTATGTATGTAATAACAGATCAGTTAAAAAGTATAGGGTTTAGTGTAAACCGTCTGGATAATATTGTCAAGCGGAATAATTACAACAGGAAGTTCCATACAATGGAATATTACTGTATTTATATATTTATGGAAGACGTTGATGTAGAGGTAGAAAATATCCCATATTCCATCAAGGCCGGAAATATTGCTTTTCTAGGACCTGAAAAACAGATTGTGTTCGGCAGGGCAGACGGGCACCAGATATTGGTCATTGCTTTTTCATCCAGCTTCTATGAAAGATCCTCCAAGGACAGCCTGTTCCTGAACTCGCAGCTTTTTTTCAATTATGAAGCGGATCTTTTCATAGCTCCCTTCCTGAATATTGAGCATATGAGAGTCATTTTCATGGAACGTATGGAAGCTTTTCAGCAGAAAGATGAAAACCTTTATGTATCTGCGGCACATAATGCTATTGAACGGCTGATTTTGGATGCATTTTTGTATATACCTAACGAAGAGATAAAAAAAGATATTAAATTTGATTATCTCCATTATGTAAACCGGTTTAAAATTCTTCTTCAGAGGGATTATAAAACTGCAAAAAAAGTTTCACATTATGCCAGTGAACTTAATATCACATCCAGAAGGCTTACAGAGATGACGGAATATGTTTTGGGGAAAACTGCGAAGGGAATTATTATTGAAAAGATAATAACGGAGTTTAAAAGAGCCTTAGCTTTCACAAATTTTACCATTTCGGAAATTTCTTATGACCTGGGTTTCAATGATGAAGGGAATTTCAGCAACTTTGTAAAAAAACATACTGGAAAAAATCCCTCAGAAATGAAATAAATAAAAAAAATATTGTACTTTTACATTAAGTAACAACTCAGTGAAAAATCTAGGTGATATGTGTGCCAAACTTTTTTTATTCAGTATTTTATTCTTTGCTTTCATAAATGTTTCAGGACAGAATGACGGTGTCTATCTTAACACGCGTCTGCATCCTGTACAGGTTCTTTCAATCGGTGACCTCCGGAATGAGCAGCCGGCAGGAAATATCGATGAAAAAAAATATTTTGCCATATCCAGTACAGCCGGATTTGAGGTGAACATCCATCAGGTAAATGATGATGATAAAATGAATATCATCAACAGCAGCAGAGGGACAGTACAGAAAACGTACACCATAGATCAGAAGATGCGCAGACTGATGAGCGAAATGTATACCGCCTCATCTGCAAAACCGGATTACCTCGTCTTAACTCTAATTTCTCAATAAAAAAATCAGCTGAAAAATACAGTATTAATTATGTTTTGAATAATAATATATTGTAAATTTTCTGATTATTATAGTCGGTAAAATTGATTTATTGTTAACAATGGGTTTATTTCATTGTAATATTGACAGTTTTTATTAATTATATAAGTCTACTTTTTACATTTATTTTGTAATCACAGGTAGATTTCTCATTATTTTTCTAAAACCATATTTGCAAATTTTGAGCATTTTTTTACAAAAGAGATGTCTTCAGGTGTATTTACCTTTGCACCAGAAAATTTAGAAGAATAATATATAATAAGTAAAACATCATTATCTCATGAAAAAATTCATATTTGCCGCTTTTTCTCTAATAGGATTTGTAACAATAAACGCTCAGCAGACCGTAACTTTAAACGTAAGATTAAAGCCGATCCAGACTCTTGTAGTGAACACTGCACAAAAAATAGTTAACTTAGACTACGTAACAAAAGACGACTATGCTAACGGTGTATCTTCTGTAAATGCTGACCATTTGAATGTTTACAGTACGGGAGGATTCCAGGTGAAAGTGAAAAGTGCCAATGCCGCTTTACTGAACGGAGCCAAAACAATTCAGGCCAACACCATCCAGGTTAAGGCAAGTGCAGGATCAGAACCTGTTACAGGAGCTCAGTATGCGCAGAACGTACAATTATCAGCAAATGAAACTACCCTTGTTACTTCAACTGTAGGAGGAGTGGATAAAAAAATAAGCATTGAATACAAAGGTGCAGGTGCAAACGCTTACCTTGATAACTATATTGCAGGGCAGACGCCAACCATATATACTACAGAACTTACCTATACCATTATTTCCCAATAATATAGAAGCTATTCTGGAATATTGAAAATTAAAGGGTGTTGCAAGGTTGTTTGTAGCACTTTTTGTGTATTTTTAATATTAAATCTCCGTAATGAAAAAACTGTATTTTATCTTTCTGTATCTTGTAGGTTCTTTAGGTTTAAACCTGTATGCTCAGACAGGAGTTTCTGTTTCTCCGCCGAGGCTTTATTTTGAATCCGGACTCGGGAACAGCAATACCCAGAAAATAACGGTCACCAATGTAAGTGCAAAAAATTCCCTGGACCTGGCAGTAAGCCTGGGAGACTGGGAATACAATGAGAAAGGAGAAAACATGATGTCTGCAGCCAACACGCTTGCCAACTCATGTGCAGGCTGGGTCTCCGTAAAAAAGGAAGATAATTATTTTACACTCGCTCCGGGTGAGAGAAAGGATATTGACGTCACCATTACCGTCCCCGGTACTTTAGCAGACAAGCTTTCCACCCATACCGCAGTGCTTTATGTAAGCCAGATGAATCCTGTGGATGATGTAGATAACAAGGGAGCCAATATTAAAGTAAGCATCCGTTCGGGGATCAAGCTCTTCCATAAACTTCCATCTGCAAAAAACAGGAAACTGGAAATCAGCAACCTGACCTATACGAAATCAAACCCCGCTCTTGACTTAACGTTCAACAATCTTGGAGAAATATGGGCAGACGGTAAAATATTTACCGACCTCGTCAATACCCAGAACGGTAAAAAGACTTCCCTTGAAGCCATCGTTTTTTATACGATGCCGGGAAATAAAAGAGAAGTAAGTATTGCGCTTCCTGCCGGTCTTGACAAAGGGAAATATACAGCATCGGTCATGATAGATTACGGCGACCGTGATAATCTTGAACTGGGAGAATTAAACTTTACCTATGAATAACAATAAGAAGCTTTCAGCCATCATATTGCTGTTTATCTGGGTGCAATGCTGTTCACAGGCGTACTATAATTCATGGACCAATGGTTATATGCCTGTAACTTCATACGGAGGCAATACCATTCCTGATGCCTATACCGCTAACTTTACAGCCAACGGATATATCAATGTTCCGTACTGGAGGCTGTCCGTAAGGCTGACACAGCCCATCACTTCTACAGACGGAAACTATACGCTGCCTGCCAATAAGGTTTCTTTCAGTCCGGTCTCAACTTCCGGAAGTGCCTATCCTTTTGCGGTGCCTTCCGTTTCACAGATCGGGATGCCGCTGAATGTCATGATGCAGGAAGGGCAGGAAGTTTTCCTGGTTCCGCAGTCAAACGCTGCGTTATATAACCTTCCTTTTCTGTTTATCGGTTACTATTACAATCTTCAGATCAGGTACAGCATGATGCTTGCCGGAGGGTCTTATCTCGGCAGTTATCCTGCGTGGACCACTTTTGTAGCACCTATGCAGTTTACGGCCTATGACCGGTACAATAATGTGATCGGCAGGATGGATCATGTCTTTCAGTTCCAGATCGGTACGCTTTCAGGAAATCCTCCTGATGTCCCTGAAATGTCACTGAAGTTCTCTGCAAATGCCGTGAACAGCTCCCTGGAGTTCAACAGTAAAAATGATTATACAAACGGTGTAAGTGCCGTATATGCCAATGCGCTTACTGTAAAGAGCAATACCAATTATCAGATCAAGATAAGATCCCTCCAGACCAAATTTACATCTCCTGCCGGAAATTCACTTCCTTTAGAAGCCGTAAAATTCGGGCTGGTGCCTGTTTCCGGGAACAACGCATCCGTTTATCCCATTGTGCTGGCTTCCTTTCCGCAGCTGGTTGCCAAGGGAGGGTATACCCAGGGTTCCAGTGTGTATTATGACATCAATTACTCAACCAGTCCCAACGACCAGCGATTCATCAATGCCAAGACAGAAGACTACTCCACAACACTTCAGTTCGAGATAACCCCTCAATAAAATTAATAATGCACTACGACCTGCTCAGAAAGATAGCGCTTGTTTTTTTGATACCGCTCGCTTTTATCATCATTCCTGCACAGGGTATTCCTGATGTAAGCATGGAGGTCCGCAGTGAATCCGGCACACCGGAAAATAATATCATCGACCTGATTGTTGTCCTTAAAAATAAAGACAGCGTACCGTTTAAAGGGAAAATTGCCATTCATACGCCGCAGGGGTTCAGGGCGGTTTCAGCCGGCGGGATCGATGCAGAGCTGGATGCCGGAGAAAGTGTTTTCCTGCCTGTAAAAGTTATTGTGAACAATAATGCAGTGGCCGGTGAGAAAAAAATCAGTTTTGACCTTACAGATCTTCAGCACCGTACAGTAGCGGAGAAATCCATCACATTTAATATAGCGGAAAACAATGCACTCCGGATTACGGCGGAAAATCCTGTACTGTATATTAACAATACAAAAGATTCCGTAGAGGTAAGGGCAAGGGTTTCCAACCTCGGGAACACACGGCAGAACGTTACCGTCGTCTTTAAAATCCCGGAAATTGCGCAGGGAAATGTTTTTATTGAAAAAAAAGGAAGCATTGCCGTAGAAAAAGATACCGTATTCATATTCCGGTTCATGCCTTCCGGCCCGCTGGCAAAAAGTTCTCAGTTTTCCATTGATATCGCAGGATTCAGGGACCCGGAAAAAGAAATATTCGGAAATGCGTCTGTGGCTGTTCAGAACGTAGCCTCTACACAGCGTTACCAGGATCTTCAGAACAATTCGTTTTCCAGTTACAGAAAGAACAGCATTACGGCAGGATACAGAAGGGTAGGAGACAATCTGAATATGTACCAGCTCATCGGTTCCGGGGGATTCAACCTCCCTTCAGGATATGTATTTCTCAGAGGGAATATCTATACTATGAACAACCAGAGTGAGCCCGTGGTTACCAATACCTACATTACCTATCACCGCAAGAACAGTGAATATACGCTGGGAAATATCAGCAAGATAATGGAAATGTCCATGTTCGGCAGGGGTGCAGAATATGCCGTAACCTCTTCTGATAAAGATAAAAAGCTTGAGGTTGGGTTCGTAGACCAGACCTTCAGCCTTGTGGAAAGAAATTCTTTTTTAAAATACGGTTACGGTTTTTTCGCCAGGGGGAGTATGGGCATGCAGAACGCAGCGCGGAATATGTCGGCAACCTACGTTTTCAGGAATGATCCGTACGAGAATGCAAGGCATAACCTTTTAGGGACCGATATGCAGTATTCCTTTAATAAAGACTGGAATATGATGGCTAAAGTATACAGCGGACTCAGTGTGTATGAAAACATTAATGTCACCAAGCCCTCATTGGCTGTGGAATCGCAGTATTCAGGGATTATTAATAAATTTAATCTTAACGGGAACTACTTTTACAGTACGGACTATTATCCGGGAAACAGGCGGGGCATGCTGCAGATCCAGCAGAATATTTCTACCAATATCATTAAGGATTATAACATTTATACGAATATCCTGATTTCAGATTTTTCCCCTAAGTTTTATTTTTATGATAATAATTTAGAATCGAATACCACCAGGGTAGACACCGGGATTAATTTTCCAAAGAAAGGAAACTTTGGGTTTGCGCTGAGCCTTCAGTATCAGAATGAAAAATCAAATACGTATAATAATTTCTTTAATACCGGAATCAATCAGGATTCCAAGCAGCTTAAGGCACAGAGAATTACCGATTACATGACATGGTCCAGTCCGGACCACAAGCATTCTTCCGTCCTTGGGATTGAAGCCGGGCTGGCTCAGTATCCGGATATTGATCAGCTGAAATACCAGATGAAAGCGACCGGGAATTACAGTTACAAATGGCTTAATTTCAATTTTATGTATCAGTACGGAAGTTATTTCCTGTCTGAGTATGCATTCTCCAGGATATTTAATGAAAATAACCCGTATAAAAAGCTTTCCCTTTCAGCATTTGTGAATGAGAATTTTTTTGATCAGAAACTCACTGCTACTTCGGGTTTCACATATACCGATGATATCCTGTACGGAAAATCGCCGTCAGGCTTTATCAATCTGAAATATTCCGGGAAACTGTATGGCGTATATCTCAATACTTCATGGTTCCATTATTCTTCGAGGGAACTGAATAACAACCTTCTTACCATTGAAGCCGGCATCACCCTTAATCTGAAATCAAACACCCTGGATCCGGGTAAAAAAGGAAACATTACCGCTTTTGTGTATTACGATAACAACAACAACGGCGTTTTTGATAACGGGGATCAGCCGGCAGAAGGATACCTCGTGATGCTCAATACCATCTCATTCAGGACGGACAGTAAAGGGAACCTGAATTATAAAGGGCTTCCGTACGGAAAATATGCATTGAAACAGATCATACAGAAAGGCTGGTATTACAATGAAGCAGAAATTGATATGAACAGGCATAATTATGCCCTGCAGATTCCTCTGCACCAGAACGGAACCGTTCAGGGGAAAATAGATTATGAATTCAATGCGAAAACAGCACTGGATTTTGATCCTAAAATCGGTGGTATTATTTTCAATATTTATAAAAGAGATGAGCTTTTACAGCGTGTGGTTACAGATGACAACGGTGAATTTATTTCTTTCCTGGAATCCGGAGACTATAAAATTGAGCTTAATGAAAACTCACTGCCGGCCAATACATATGTGGAACGTACAAGTTCAGAAGCAAAAGTAGAAGCAGGAAAAATAATCAGCCTGGAACCGTTTATCATCAGGGTAAAAGAAAAGAAGATCCGTGTCAGGAAATTCGGCAACGAATGATGATAACGATTTTAAAAGAACCGAAGTTTCTCAATTCCGGTATTGCATAAAAAAAATAAGGAAACCCGAAAGCTCCCTTATTTTAAAATTATCCTTAGGGGATAATGATTTGATTAGCTGATCTTTTCTAAATTCTCAAATTTAGCATAAGAGGATCTTAGGTGATGCAAATGATCCGAAACTACCTGAGAACTTTCAGGACACAGATCCCCGCTTTCTAAAGCATCTTCATACGCCTTAATGGCTGCCTTTTCTCCGAATACAACGTTTTCAAGAGTAGATTCTTCATTATTTCCTGTGAAAGAATTCTTAATGTCGATCCATGCTCTGTGTACCGCTCCTGCTGTACTGGTTGTATTATCTGCTTCTCCTCCTTTTTCGCTGATCAATCTTACAAGATCAGACCTCATGGTCTGTGACTGTGATACCATCTGATCGTAATCATTCTTTAATGCAGAATGGTTTTCCCAAACTTTGTCTTCAACTTTTGAAAATCCTTCAATTCTGTCGTTGGTAATGTTTAGTAAATCGTTTAGTACTGATACAGTTTTTTCGTTGTTCATAATATTTTTTTTATTGGTGTACCAATAGACTTACAAGATGCGTGCCTTAATTTATTCAAACCTGAAAATTTTAAAAATAAGTTTATTAATATACATTTATTGCAAATAAAAAGTATATTTGTGTACTAATGTAATTCATAAAATGAACTATCAGAATATAAAAGAGATCATCGGGCTTCTTGAGCAGTTTGAAACAGATCATGCGGCAGATGAATCCTATCCTAATGATATAGACGGTTTTAAAAAGTGGGTCTGCGATACTGAGAACAGAAAAGGTGGTACAATTTTAGATGAACCGTACTGGGAAGGAAAAGAAAACGGCAGGAGTGCTGAAAGTGCCATCAGTACGCTGCTTGTCCATCTCAACCGTTATGCAAAAACATATTCCAAATCTGCTATTTCAGATTCGGAATTTACAACTCAGGAAGACTTTATTTATCTCATCAACTTAAAAGCTTTCGGCGAAATGACGAAAATGGAGCTTATTAAGAAAAATATTCATGATAAGCCCGTGGGTATGCTTATTATCACAAGGCTGCTGAAACAGGGTTGGATTACCCAGGCGGAATCTGAGGTTGATAAGAGGAACAGGATTATAAGCATCTCAGAAAAAGGACTGGATGTGCTGGACAGGCAGATGAAAAAAATCAGGGAGGCAACAGATATTATAACAGGAGACCTCAGCTACACTGAAAAAATGGAACTGATCCGGATCCTGAATAAGCTTGACCATTTTCACCGCCCGATCTTTTCCAGAAATATAGAAAATAAAGAACTGATAAAAACAGTGTACCAGGAACATTCATTTAAAAAACAGATACATTAAAAAATGGCGAAAAAAATTGCGGTCATAGGATCAGGATTTTCAGGGCTGTCAGCCGCTGCCTACGCTTCAAAAGAAGGACATGAAGTTCACCTGTTCGAAAAAAACAGCGAGGTGGGCGGGCGTGCCAGGCAGTTTAAAACAGACAACGGCTATACTTTTGATATGGGCCCGAGCTGGTACTGGATGCCTGATATCATAGAAGCGTTCTTTAATGATTTCGGACAGTCAGCTTCAGATTTTTATACGCTTGTACCTTTGGATCCGCAGTTTGAAATGGTGTTTTCAGACAGTACCATGAATATCCCGCATAATTATGAAGAGATGAAGGCTCTTTTTGAAGAAACCGAAGCCGGCGCAGGGAAAAAGCTGGACGAGTTCATGAAAGATGCGCAGTATAAATATGAAGTCGGGATGAAGGATTTTGTCAATAAGCCCTGCTATTCCTGGTTTGAGTTTATGTCTCCCAAGATCGCCAAAAGTGCATTTAAACTGGATCTCTTAACTAACTTCCAGCGTTTTGTAAGAAAATATTTCACCAATCCCAAACTTATTGTCTTAATGGAGTTCCCCGTGATTTTCCTGGGAGCGGCCCCAAAAGATATTCCGGCTCTGTACAGTTTAATGAACTACGGAGGCTACAAGCTGGGAACCTGGTACCCGATGGGCGGTTTTTCTAAAATTATCGATGCCATGAAAGAAGTTGCCGAAGACCACGGAACAGAATTCTACCTGAATGCCGATGTACAGAAAATCAATGTGGAAAATAAGCAGGTCTCCTCTCTGACGGTTAATCAGGAAGAAATAGATTTTGATGTGATTATCGCTTCTTCAGATTATCACCATACCGAATCCAAGCTTCTTCCCGAAGAATACAGAAATTATGATGAAGACTACTGGGAAAAACGTGTTTTTGCGCCTTCATGCCTGATCTATTACCTGGGAATCAAGGAAAAAATCCCTAATCTGAAGCACCATACCCTGTTTTTTGAAAACGACCTGGAGCTTCATACCGAAGAAATTTATAAAGATAAAAAATGGCCGACCAAACCATTGTTTTATGTCTGCTGCCCTTCAAAAACAGATCCTTCCGTAGCGCCGGAACATGGTGAAAATGTATTTCTCCTGATGCCTGTGGCACCCGGGATTGAAGATACCGAAGAAATCAGAGAGCGTTATTTTATGGAAATGATGCTGAGGCTGGAAAAACATACCGGTGCATCTGACCTTCTGCTGAAAATAGATTATAAAAAAAGCTACTGCGTTAAAGACTTCCAGGAAGATTACAATGCCTACAAAGGAAATGCGTACGGCCTTGCCAACACCCTTTCCCAGACTGCCGTCTTAAAGCCGTCGTTAAGAAACAAAAAGATAAAAAACCTTTTCTACACGGGGCAGCTTACCGTTCCCGGTCCGGGCGTGCCACCGTCCATCATCTCCGGAAAAATAGCTGCAACCGAAGCCAACAAAATAAATTGATATGAAAAAACTATTTGATGATCTCGCGTATAAAGTAAGTAAAGAGACGACAAAACAGTACAGTACCAGTTTCTCGCTGGGAATCCTTGCCCTGTCTTCCAGCATCAGGAATCCTATATATGCCATCTACGGTTATGTGCGGCTTGCTGATGAGATTGTAGACAGTTTTCATGATTATGATAAAGAAAGGCTGCTGGCAAAGTTCAAAGAAGATACCTTTCAGGCACTGGAAGACCGGATTTCCCTTAATCCCATCATGCAGTCTTTTCAAGAAACCATACACCGGTTTGCCATTGATAAAAAACTCATCCTCCAGTTTCTGAAAAGCATGGAAATGGATCTCCAGAAACTTGATTATAATTCAGACCTTTACAAGGAATACATTTTGGGTTCCGCAGAAGTGGTGGGGCTGATGTGCCTTCAGATCTTCGTTAACGGCGACAAAGAACAGTTTGAAAGGCTGAAACCGTATGCCATGGTTCTCGGGTCTGCCTTCCAGAAGGTGAATTTCTTAAGGGACATGAAGGATGATTACCATACATTAGGGCGCAGTTATTTCCCGGATCTGGATTTTTCCCTCTTTGATAATGATGTAAAATCATCCATTGAAAAGGAAATCGAAAAAGAATTCAGGGAAGCACTGGTCGGGATCAAAAAGCTTCCGGCTTCCGCACGGTTCGGGGTGTATTTAGCGTACCGGTATTACATTTCACTGTTCAGGAAGATCAAGAGAAAATCTGCAAACGCCATCCTGAGTGAGAGGATCAGGATCTCCAACGGTGCCAAGATTTCCCTGATGATGAGCAGTTATGTACAGTACAAAACTTCATTTTTATAGATAAAGATTTCCATTTTAAACAGTTAATATGAATTTTCTAATTGTAGTAGTCACCTTTTTTGTAATGGAAGGCATAACCTGGTTAACCCATAAATACGTGATGCACGGGTTTCTCTGGGCACTTCACAGGGATCATCATGACCACAGTACAGACGGCCCTATGGAAAAGAATGATTATTTCTTCCTCATCTTTGCCATTCCCTCCATTCTTCTTATGGCTTACGGTTCAGTACAGGGGTTTAACCACTGGTTTTACATTGCATTGGGCATTACCTTATATGGGATGGCCTACTTTTTCGTTCATGATATCTTCATCCACCAAAGGATCAAAGTACTTCGGGATACCCAGAACCCATACCTTTTAGCCATCCGCCGGGCGCACAAGCAGCACCACAAACATACAGGCAAAGAAAGAGGCGAGTGTTTCGGGTTCCTTTGGGTGCCGGTGAAATATTTTCAGATGTACTTTAATAAAAAAAAATAACCCATGCTGTCTTATACCTACCTGCTGATCAACTTTTTTACCATCATTATCTGTTTTATTTTTTCATTTCACCACAAGCTGAAATTCAACAGGCATTTCGGCGCTTTCCTGAAGGCGTCCTTCATCGTAGCACTGGTATTCATCATCTGGGATGCCTGGTTTACCAAAATAGGAGTATGGTGGTTTAATGACCGTTACCTGGTCGGGTTAAGGATTTTAGACCTTCCTATTGAAGAAATCCTATTCTTTTTCTGTATTCCTTTTTCATGCGTCTTTACCTATTTCTGCCTCAATAAATTTTTCAAACTGGATTGGAAACCGCTGCCCGAAAAGATTTTCGTCATGGCAGCAATCATCCTTTCCATAATCGGGGCTGTTTACTTCCGTGAAAAAATATATACTTCCATGACTTTGGCCACAACGGCATTTACCCTGTTCATGCTGTATTTTGTCTTAAAATCCAGATGGATCGGCAAGGCTTCCTTTATCTACCTGATGCTGATGCCCGGCTTTCTGATGGTCAACGGCATCCTCACCGGAACCGGACTGGAATCCCCGATCGTTAATTACAACCCTGCGGAATTCCTGGGGATCAGAATCCTTACCATTCCCATTGAAGATACCGCGTACGGCTATGAAATGATCCTGTGGAATATCTATTTCTTCCAGAAGTTCAAAAACCCGGATCCGGCAACTGAACCGGTGATGGCAGAAGCTTAACAGATTTTCTTTATATTTTAAACTTTTCGAGATACATGATACAGCCTTTGATGATAAAGGCTGATTTTGTTTTTAACAGTTTTACTTTAACGATCACTGATTTTCATAATTTTCGCGGATTTGTAGAAATTTATCAGTTGAATTGTAATTCTTAGGCATATACGATAAATGATATAAAATTTATAGTAAATAAGTAAAATTACTGAATAATAATAATTAATATTTATGTATGGTTGTGTATAAGAAATATAATTTAGTTTAAAATGATAGTATATTTGATTAAAACAACTAAATCTGATAAAAATAATGATAACTGTAGATATAATTAAAGAAGCGTATTCAAAATTAAAGGCTTATGTATATTATGATAATTTTAATCTTTTTTTAAGAAAACAACTTTCTGAATTTGAAGCCAATAATAATGATTTAAATTATGTCTTTCAAAATCTTGCTAATGATTTAAATGATTTTAGCGAAAGAGGCCAACTAAATAAGTCGCTTAAAAATAAGATAAAGGAAATTGGTTATTACATTATTCCTAAATCATTTAATTCCGATAATTCAATAAACAATATTTTAATATCTAATAAGGATTCTAAACAATATAAAATTGATAAAATAACCCAACTATTTAAAGGGGATATAGAATTACATATAATATCAACTCTTTGGATCATGTTAGAAGGGGTTAAATTACAGACAATAATTGGTAATGACAATTATGGTTATCACTTGCCTACAAATAAATCATCAGGTAAAATCGAATCACAAAAATTACTTTTTACAAAATATTTTGATAAATATCAAGAATGGCGAGATAAGGGAATTAAATCTGCAAGACAACAAATAGATGAACAAAACAATGTATTATTAATTAGTTTAGATATAAAAAATTTTTTCCACTCTTGCAGTATAAATTTTATTGAATTAAAAAAAGATATAAAAAATGAAGAATATAAGCTAACTGATTTATTAGAGATAATTTATAAAAAATACACGAATATTGTTGGAACAAATAATACCAAAGATAAAAATAATTTACCATTATTACCAATAGGATTAGTTTCATCTGGCGTAATTGCAAATTGGTTTTTAAGTGATTTTGATAAAGAACTTAAAGAAAAAACAACACCAGTATATTATGGTAGATATGTAGATGATATCTTTATTGTTGTTAGTAATGTTGAAGAACCTAAAAACGACATTATTGATTGGCTTAAAAAAAAATACTTTCATGATGATAAGCCATTATACAAATCTGATAAATATTTATCATTTTCTGATAAAAAATATAAAGGACTCAAAATACAAACTGATAAATTAAAACTATATTATTTTAATCATAATTGGCCACATGCTATGCTAAATAAGTTTCAAAAAACTTTGGAAGAAAATAGTAGTGCATTTTGGTTTTTACCTGACGAGGAAGAAATGAAGGATAATTTAGATGATGAAGCATATGATTTAAAATATGAAGATTCTATAAATAAATTTAGAAGTATTTCTGAGATTAAGGCGAGTAAATATGGTGCATCAGTATTTTTAGCAAAAAAAATAAAACTTGCAATTCTACACAATTCTATCCCTGATGATAAAATAACTTTTCAAGTTTTCAGATTTTTTAAAGGTAATTCTTTGTTGTCGTTATATAATATGTGGGAAAAAGTTTTCACTTATCTCATTGTAACAAACGATTTAAAATCACTCCACATTTTATACAAAAAAATCATAAAAAAGATTGACGTGATTGAGGTAACTGAAGAACTGAAAGATTATGAACGACAAATTACAATTGACTTTGTAAATTATGCAAATATTGCTTTAGAATTAGCAGTAACTTTAAATCCATTGTTAGCAAATAAAATTGTACAGAATGACAGTTTTAAAATAGATGAAGAAGAATTTACAAACTCAATAAGCTACTTTAGAAAAAGCTTGTTAACTAGACATCATTATCTTATTTATCCATTTTTAATATTAACAGATTATTATAGAAATACTAACAAAACTTTATTAGCAGATGGTTTGTTCAACAACTTGCTTGCTGATGAAGATTTTAAATTAGACTTAAAATTAATTGAAGAAAAGTGGAAAATTCCAAGATGGATATATTTACAAGAAATCAATCTATATTTTTTATTTAGCAGTATACATAATTTTAAAAATAATTCAAGCCTTTTTTATTCTAAAAATAAACACATTTTTATTAACGATTATTTAACTAAATCAGAAAAATTATATTTTGATATTAATAATAAAGATATTTCGCATATTATAAAACATTCAAAATTTAAATACTATAAAGATAAAGTTACTAAAACTGTTAAAATTTATTCTGATTCAATAGCTCTTATTGAAAAAGAAAAAGGACTTGAAAAGATAACAATTGGACTTTCAAATTTTAAAATTGTTTATAGCGAAATTGAAAAAGCTATTTCTGATAAATCTAAAGTATTTAAGGAAAAAAGAATACGTCATATTAAACTTTTAAACCAAGCCGAAGAAGAAAAAGTTGATTTACTGATTTCGCCAGAAACTTGTGTGCCAATTGATTGGTTATATTCGTATTCTGATGAGGCACGCAGAAAAAATAGGGCTTTTATTTTTGGATTAGAACATTTTACCTTTAACAGTTTTTGTTTTAATTTATCAATTTGTATTTTACCATTTGAGTATAATAAAATAAAAGATTCATTAATTATACCAAGATTAAAAAATCATTATTCTCCAGGTGAATCAAAAGGAATTTTGACTTATGGAAAATTAATTCCATCTTATGAAACCAATTTTTATAATTTAATAAAATGGAAAGGTATTCAGTTTTCATTATATAACTGCTATGAACTAACTGATATAGTTCAGAGGTCAATCTTTAGATCTGAATTAGATATTTTATTTGCAATAGAATATAATAAGGATATAAACTATTTTAGTAATATTGCGGAAAGCATTTCAAGAGATTTACATTGTTATTTTGTTCAAGCTAATACTTCTGATTACGGAGATTCAAGAATAATAGAACCTAGAGAAACAATTAAAATGAATCCAGTTAGAGTAAAAGGCGGCCAAAATAATGTTGTTTTAAAATATGAAATTAATGTTAAAGAATTAAGAGAATTCCAGATTAAAAGATTGCCTTATCAATTAGATGATAAATCATTTAAAACTACACCTCCAGATTTTGATCATGAAAAAGTAAAAAGTAGAGGGAAACAATAAATATTTTAATATTCAAAGAGCAATGTTAAAATAATCTTTAAGTATATATCATTATTCAATATGAAAACAAGCGCAGGCATTTTATTGTTCAAAAAAGCGCAGGGAAAAATCTTTTATTTCCTGGTGCATCCGGGCGGTCCGTTCTGGAAGAATAAAGACCTGGGCGCATGGTCTGTCCCGAAAGGCGAAGCCTCAGAAGGGGAAAACTTACTGGAGCGGGCGCTTATTGAGTTTGAAGAAGAGACGGGGAAAAAGATACATGGAGATTTCATTGCCCTGAAACCCATAAAACAGAAATCCGGTAAAACAGTGCATGCCTGGGCACTGGAAGGTGACCTGGAACTGTCCGGGTTGTACAGCAATACTGTCTTGATAGACTGGCCGCCGCGATCCGGAAAAAAACTGGAAATTCCCGAAGTAGACCGATGGGAATGGTTTGATACCGAAGAAGCCTGCAAAAAAATAAATCCTGCGCAGGCAGAATTTATTGCAGAGCTTGAACGTGTGCTGAATGATGTTTAGATTACGGTTTCAGACAGCTTAAAAGATATTATTCGCTGTCCTTTTCTTTCTTAAAGCTTACCACTTCATATTTTCCGTCTGAGCAGTACTCCTTACAGCTTTCATCGGTAAATGATTCCGGAGACTTCAGGAAATCTTCAATATACTTCGCACTCTCATCCGTATTGGCCGGGGTAATAACAACGTGAAAAAGCTTTAAAACAGATTCATCTGCGTTATTAAAAGATTCTTTTTTGTGCGCTAAGGCTTCCTGATAATTCATACCTGTATTTTTATGGGGTTGGTGAAGCTATGAATAAACTGTGCCAATTGTCTCATTATTAAACAATACTTACGCCTTGTGGTATTTCCGGGGCCGGATTATCACGGCAATGGCTTGATTTTAGATAACTGTTAAGAGTTAATTGCAAAAATATACGGAGATGGAAAAATTTAAACACATCATATTAAAAATCCTCAAATGGACGGGGATTTCTGTAGCCTCCATTCTTTTTCTCATGTTTATCCTGCCCATCCTTTTCCCGGGAACCATCTCTGCACAGGTGAAGATATTTGCCAATAAGCACCTGGCCGGCAAGCTGGATTACCGCAAGACGCACCTTACTTTTTTCAGGCATTTCCCATCCCTTACCGTTACCGTAGATGATCTTCTGCTGAAAGGCTCTAAACCTTTCCAGAATGATACGCTGCTGGCCGCACGGGAAGTTTCCGTAGGGATCAACCTGAAAAACCTGATCTTCGACCGGCAGGTGAAAATAGACGAAATATATGTTACCGATGCGTATGCCAATGTATTCGTCAATACAAAAGGGGAGGCCAATTACAACGTCTATGTCTCAAAACCATCAGAAAAACCAAAAGATACTGCGGCTGCAGGGCCATCCATAAAGCTCGATCTGATTAAGCTGAAAAACTGGAACATCAAATACAACGACCACGCAGCAAGGGTTCTGGTAGATGCCAAAGGACTTAACTATACCGGAGAAGGAGGGTTGAGCGAAGATATTTTTGATCTTGAAACCGATCTTGATATTGATAAGCTGGACTTCAGCCTGAACAGAATTTATTATGCCCAGCAGAAAACGCTCCATGCAGACCTGATTACCCGCATCAATACCAACGCCTTAACTTTTGTTCTGAGGAAAAACGAGCTCAGGATCAATGATCTGCCGTTGAAATTTACCGGTTTCGTAAGTATCCTGAAAGACGGGTATAACCTCGATATCAAAGCCGCTTCAGAAAAAACAACCATCCGCGATATGATCTCCGTATTGCCGCCCCAATACCTGAACTGGGCAAAAGACACTAAGATAGAAGGCAAAAGTGATCTGTTTTTCAGCTTAAAAGGAAGATTCAGTGAACCTGAAAACCTGAAGCCGAGGTTAAACGCAAGGCTGTTTGTGCAGGACGGCTATGTATCCAACGGAAAAGCGCCGGTACCGATGAACCACCTGAATATGGACCTGAATGTTGATCTCCCTTCCCTGAACACAGACCAGTTGGGCATTGACCTTAAGAACCTGAGTTTTGACCTGGGCCCGAACAACAGCTTTAAAGCAGTGGTACAGACCAAAGGTCTGAATGAAATGATGGTGAATGCCGATATTAAAGGGGCCGTCAACCTGCAGACTCTGGATCAGGCGTTGGGGCTTAAAGATATTGATGTACGCGGGCTGATGGATACCAATATCCGCTCAAAAGGTATTTTCAGTCTGGATAAAAAACTGTTCCCGAAAACCAACGGCTATCTTAACCTGAAAAACGGCTGGCTGAAAACGAAATACTACCCGAATGCCATCCGGAATATCAACATGGTTGCCAATATTGTTAATACAGACGGTACTTTCAAAAGCCTGGGAGTAAAGCTGAATCCGTTTAAATTTGATTTTGAAGGCAATCCGGTTTTTATCAATGCAGACCTTCAGAACTTTGAAGACGTACTGTATAAAGTCCGTGCAAAAGGAGTACTGAATATCGGAAGGATCTATAAGGTTTTTGCAAAGAAAGGGTTTGATGTAAGCGGCCTCATCATGGCCGACCTTTCACTGAACGGAAGGCAGAGCTACGCCACAAACGGACAGTACAGCAAGCTTGACAATAGAGGGAACCTGATCTTAAAAAACATAAAGGCAACTACAGAATACCTGCCAAAGTCATTTTTCATCAAAGAAGGGAATTTCCAGTTTGAAAATGAGAAGATGTGGTTCAGGAAGTTTTTTGCCACCTATGGGAAATCTGATTTCGCGTTGAACGGTTACCTTTTGAACACCATCAATTATTTTATTGAAAGGCGCGGGACGCTACACGGGAAATTCGGGCTGAACTCCAATTACATTCTGATTGATGAATTTATGGCCCTGAAAAACGGCGATAACTCCAAGAAATCAATAGATGTAGAATACGCAAAAGTAGAAAACCCGAAAAGCAGCGGAGTGGTGATTGTCCCGAAAAATCTTGATGTTGCCTTAGACGTAAATGCCAGAAAGGTTGAGTTTAAAGGTTTGGGATTAAATCACATTAAAGGAACCGCAGCGGTGGAAAAAGGACAGGTTTACCTTAAAAATACCTCTTTCGATATTATCGGGAGCCGGATGAATATTGATGCCAGGTACCAGGATGAATCTCCGTTAACGGCCAACTATGACGTGGCGCTTAAAGTACTGGATTTTAATGTGCAGCGGGCTTATAAGGAAATCGATATGGTGCGTGAAATGGCAACGGCGGCAAAAAATGTGAAAGGGATTGTTTCCATAGACTATAAGCTGAAAGGCGATTTTGATAAAAACATGAAGCCTATCTATCCGTCTCTTGAAGGAGGCGGCGTTGTGAACCTCAGGGATGTGGAGGTGAAAAACCTCAAGATGCTTTCTGCGGTAGGCGACAACCTCGGGGCAAAAGCATTCAATGATCCGGATATGAAGGGCGTGAATATTGAAACCCATATCAAAAACAATCTGATTCATGTAGATAAGTTTACCTTTAAGGTTTCAATCCTGAGGCCTACGGTAAGCGGGACTTCCAGTTTCAACGGTCTTCTGGACCTCAGGATCAGGATAGGGATTCTGCCGGGCGGGATCATCGGTTTCCCGGTAGTGGTTACCGGGACGCATGAAAAGCCGAAGATTAAAATCTTCAGTAAAAAAGGGCAGGGAATCCTTGATGCCATCTATAACAAGAAGACCAATAAAATAGTCCGCCAGGAAAGAAGGGCTGAAAAGAAAACCAAAAGACAGCAGCGGAAAGAAAAAGAAGTTCAGGAAGACAGGGCCAAAAATTCCGAAAAACAAATCAGTAAAGATCTTAAGCAAAAATAAAGGTAAAGGAAGATGAATCAGTTGAGCTTATTTAACCCCGATGAATATTACCGTTTCCCGGAGGAACTGCTGGAATATACCGCAGACTTTTTAGATGAGAAAAAAGCCGGTAAGCTCCTGCAGAAACTCCTGGATGCTACACCCTGGAAGCAGAACATCCAGAAGATCTATGATAAAACGGTTCAGACCCCGCGCTTAACGGCATGGTATGGCGATGCAAATAAATCTTATCATCTGGGTGGAAATGAGTTTATGGTCAACCAGTGGTCACCTGAACTGCTGAATCTTAAAAAGAAAATTGAAAAAGCAACCGGCTACCACTTCAATACCGTATTGCTGAATTTATACCGTGACGGAAACGATTCGGTGGCATGGCACCGGGATAAAGAAAGTGAGCTGGGCGACCGCCCGGTTATTGCTTCCGTGAGCTTGGGACAGGTGAGGAATTTTGATTTCAGGAAACTGGACGACCGCAAAAATAAATACAGCCTGCCGCTCCGGCACGGCTCACTGCTGATTATGAAAGGCGATCTGCAGGTGCACTGGGAGCACCGTATTGCCAAGTCTGATAAAGCAATGGAGCCGAGGATTAACCTTACATTCAGGATGATCCGTGAAATTTCAGAGATCCATGAATAATACAATAATGAATTATTTTTATTAAGAACATAAATAATTAAGCATTTTAACATAAGTTGGCAAAGAAATTGTGTATATCTAAAAGAAAGTATTAAAAAACAGCAGCTATGAATATTTCTTATTACGATTTTAAAAATATGCCGGATCAGGATCAGTGCAGTCTGGTAATGAATCAGGGGCGTGTGATGAATGAAAGAACGATCAATACCATAAAATATGTGCTGTATGAAGTTTCTCATTTTACCGTGGAAATGATTTATAATACACGGAACAATAAAGTGGAAGGGATTAACGTATTTCAGAACAAAGGCGCGTATGCAGTATAATTACTATTTATGAATTACCCAACGATCAACCCACGATACATATAAACAGCTTTAACGGGCTGTTTTTTTATGGGTATAAAGTATCTGTCAAACAAGTTCAAAATAAATTCTCATTGATTATTTATACCTGACGGAATTAGTTGCCGCGCTTTTTAAACTTAATCAGACTTTAATATTATTCCAAAAAAAAATCCTCAGATAGGATCTGAGGATAAAAACTAATAACCATGAAAACTCAAATTAAACATGAGTAATTATCTATATTAAAATATTGTGCCAATCCGGAAATTCAAACATGTGTTTAAGAAAAATTAAGAAATTTTAATATAAATTAATAGTTTTTATTTCTGGCACAATTTATTCTGTATGTCTGATACATAAAAATAAACATCATGGCAGAGAAAAGTTTTAGAAAGGAAGATTTTATAAAAGGTGACGCGGAAGATTATAAATTACGGTACCGGAAAGATGACATCGGGATCGGTTCAGACCTTACGGTAGAACGGATTAATGATTCCGGCGAACATGAAGTGGTGCTCGCTAACATACACCGGCATGACGATTATGTGGAAATCTTCTGGAGCGAACCTTTTAACGGAAGGCTGCTCTATGACAGCAAAGTAACTTTCGGCGAATAATACAACCAACCAATCAGATCCCCTTTACCATAAGGGGATTTTTTATTGAAGGTATTTTTTACGATGCCTGTTTAAATAATACCTGAATCGTTATTTACAATTAAACAAAAGATTAAATACAATGGACCCCTATGGCATAATAATAGGTTGACTGTAATCATAAACCAATAAAATATTCGCAAAATGAAATCAGACCATAGCATTGAAAGAACCCTTGAAGGAAAAACAGTGGTCATTACCGGGGGCAGCAGTGGAGTAGGAAGGGCAGTGGCCGAGGCTTTTGCCCTGGAAGGCTGTAATGTGGTGGTGGCAGCCAGAGGTAAGGAAGCACTGGATGAAACTGTTGCCTTGTGCAGGGATCTGGGGGTTGCAGCATTGGGCGTTCCTACCGATGTGTCCGTTGCAGCCGATGTTCAGAACCTGGCCAATAAAGCCATGCAGTTTAACGGGAGAATAGATGTGTGGGTAAACAATGCGGGAGTAATGGCAAGCGGCAAGTTTGAAGAAATCCCGATGGATCTGAATGAGCAGATAATTAAAACCAATCTTTTCGGGTATATGCACGGGGCATACAGTGCACTGCCGATTTTCAAAAGCCAGAAAGAAGGAATCCTGATCAATAATATTTCCATCGGAGGCTTTATGCCGGCTCCGTACAGCGCGGTGTATTCCTCAACAAAATTCGGGATCCGCGGAATGATGGAATGCCTTCACGGGGAAATTTCAGATTTTCCTGATGTCCATATCTGTAACGTCTATCCACAGATCCAGCGTTCTACGGGAAATATGCATTCGGCTAAATTTTCCGGACTGGATTTTAAAGTCCCTCCGTTTGCCGCAGACCCGCGGGATACGGCTGCCAAGTTTGTGGAACTGGCCAAGAACCCGCGGAAAGAAATGTTTCCGGATGCCATGTCAAAAATCCTTACCACTGCCTATAAGCTGTTCCCTAAGCCGGTCATTAATACTGCTTCTGCAGGGATGAGGCTGATGATGAAGATTAAAAATGCACCGTCTGATGCCGGAAATGTTTTACAGCCGTCACCCAACCCTCACAGGATCTACGGAGAAACCATTCTTCCGGTCGTTTCTAAAAAAACAAGAATGGCTGCTCTTGCCGGACTTGGATTAGGGCTGGCCTTTATGTTTCTCAAGTCTAAATCTTCCGGAAATAAATCATGATCATCCTCATTTATCTGATCAAATGCTTTTCTGATAATAAATAATACTGAGTGTTCCGGGCAAATCTTCGATTTGCCCGGAACTTTTTTAATACTTACGGAATAGGGTAGATTAATAAAAACAAGAGTACAAAACGTGATTTTCTGCATCATTTGAGAAATTCATCTCTTATTTAATGCATAATTCATTTAAAACGGATATTTTTGCACCAGTGAATGATTTGATGGGAATTTAGAGGTAAGACATTATTTAATCAATATAAAAATGATCAAAAAGCCTTTACACAATTTCCATATTCCCGTAATGGGATTGGCTTACACGATAGACAGCCCTATCCGTGTGGCACAGTACGGAATCTCTTCCGTAATTTCTATAATTGATGATGAGATTATAGAGAAAATGAAAAACTTTTACAGTAAAAAGTTCAACCTCGGTGATTTAAGCATCTCCGACAGGGTTGACGACTACCGCGCCAAAAGGATTACCGCCTATCTGGACATGGTAGATACTATTGTAAATGAAAAATTCGAGGCGTTTAAAGAAGAAATCTCCAGGAATGCAACTGCACTCAGGAATTTCACGGACATGCTCCCCAATACCTCAGAGGTAAAAGCCGGACTGAAGAATATCCTGGACCAGAATCCTACCGTTGCTTCCGTTAAAAATTTTATCGAAAAGCATCTTTCTCCCGGAAACATTGATGTCAATATCATGACGAAGGTGGATAAAGATAACTTCAGGAACAATGAGCCGTTGCCGGTCATCTATAACGATGCCCATGCCTCCTTACGTGGATTTGCCAACAGCAGGCTGTCTTCATCGGTGGTACTTTCTGCAGGAATGAATCCCCGCCTATATGGCTATCTTGAAGAGTTCGATGATTTTTTCCCCGACAGAAACGGAATCCTTAAGAAAAAAATTATCCTGAAAGTCAGTGATTTCCGCTCTGCAATGGTGCAGGGGAACTTCCTGGCTAAAAAAGGGCTTTGGGTTTCCGAATACAGGATCGAATCCGGACTGAACTGCGGCGGGCATGCTTTTGCTACGGAAGGGCTGCTGCTGGGGACGATTCTGGAAGAATTCAGACAGAAGAAAAATGAGCTGATCCGGTCTGCCTGTGATCTGATGACTAAAGCTTTGGAACAGAAGCAGAAATATCCTGTTTCCGAACCTCCGGAAATAAAAATAACCGTTCAGGGCGGCGTGGGGACTTCTGAAGAACATGATTTCCTTTTAAAGACCTATGCAATTGAAAGCGTCGGCTGGGGCTCTCCGTTCCTGTTGGTACCGGAAGCGACTTCTGTTGACCGGGAAACGAGGGAACTGCTTGTACAGTCAAAAGAAAAGGATTTTTACCTCAGCAACCTCTCGCCTTTGGGTGTGCCTTTTAATACCGTAAAAGGAACATCCAATGAAATCATCAGGCATGAAAAGGAGAAAAGAAACCGGTACGGAAGCTCGTGCCCTAAAAAATTCCTGGCTTTAAGCAGGGAATATTCACCGGAAGGGATGTGTACGGCATCAAAAAAATACCAGGACATCAAGTTCAGGGAACTGGACGCTGAGAAAGAAGGAATAACTGAAGAGGTCTATCAGAAAAGAAGGGAAACCATCACTGAAAAAGCCTGTCTCTGTGTGGGGCTGGTCAACGCTGCTTATATGGAACAGAACCTCCCGATCAAAGGTGAAAAACAGGGCGTGGTAATTTGTCCGGGGCCTAATTTAGCTTATTTTGATAAAGAAGTTTCCCTTTCGGAAATGGTGCAGCATATTTACGGAAACAAAAATATCCTCGCGGAAAATAACCGCCCGAATATGTTCATCAATGAACTGAAAATGTATGTGGATCACCTTAAAAAAGAAATACAGGACTTTTCGGGAACGCTTACCAATGCCCAGATCAAAAAATGGAAGACTTTTAAAGATAACCTTCTGCAGGGAATCGGTTATTATGAAAACCTTTTCCGGGAAACCGGTTTCTTCAGTACAGATTCCAGGATCAGTCAGCAGCTGGAGCAGAACAGGCTGATCATATCGGAAATTGAAATCCCACAGTAGTAAGGAAAATATTACAGGGCCGCCTCACAAACCGTGACAGCGGCCCTTCTATGAAACCGTCAGCTAGAACAGCTTTTTAAAGAGGCTCACCCAATTATTATTGATCCGCGTACCTCTCGAGCTGAAATTGACACTGGCGCCCCGTTTACCGATGGTGGTATTGACCCCTTTCTGACTGATATTCAGGTGAACACCGGGCATCAGCCGGATTCTTTTTCTATAGCTCCATCCCATAGTACAATTGTTGTTTTTGGTTAATTATTTATTTTTTAAAATTACCGATGCTGTTCCATAAATTTTTGCGGTTTTCCGTAAAAAGGCATGTATTTTTAACCGCTGAAATACAGGGCATAAATTTTTCAGCAGCCTTTAAAATATATTTGCCGGTATCAAAAATAGTTGTATATTTGCACCACTGAAAACAACGGCAACGCCGGAGTTTAAAGGAGAGTTGGCAGAGTGGTCGATTGCGGCAGTCTTGAAAACTGTTGACTGTAACAGGTCCGGGGGTTCGAATCCCTCACTCTCCGCCAATTGGGAGACCAAAATAAGCTAAACGCTGTAAACATTTGTTTGCAGCGTTTTTTGTTTTGCGCTAGTATCAAAAAATATAGAGGCTAAAAAGTAAGTTAATGTTGCTGAAATCTTTATCTACAATACTATGCGAAAATTTTTGATGAAAAATTAAGTGACGAAAGTGGTGAACTTTAACAACACAAATATTAATCCTAATCTAAATTAGTATTAGTTTTCTTGATTGTTATAAAACGTCGCTATGGAATATCTAAGTTTTTTTTGTTATTTTACGGTTTTCCATATCAGTTCTCGCAATTTCTTAACTATTTTTGTTTTCCGACTAATATAAATGGCTGAAACAAAAATGCACAGATAAGATATAAAGCACTTGATACTTAAAGATATTATAGGTGTAAGCAATGACGAATCAAAAAAAATGTCGATGTAAAAATTCAATTGACGGGTCACAAAAGATTAAAGAAAATTCTTTATTTTCAAGTAAAATTGGATTACGAGCTCGAAGCTTTAATTCTTTATTATTGTAAAAATATGTGTGTGTTAGAACCGAAAAAATTGACTCTAATTATAAAAGAAAGAGTAAATTAAATTTCCGACTTAATACAAGCAGAATATAAATTATAATATTCGCTAACTGAAAATTGATATAATAATTCATAAAGTATCACACTGAAATGAAAAGCGATTAAAAGTAGAACAAATTATGTATAACATTTAAGCTGCTATCAGCATTCTGGTATTGTTAAAAATAAATTTATAATGTTATATTGTTCTTTCTCTATTCAAAAACTACCGTAGCCCAGAATTAAACTATTATAATTAATATAGGGGTTAATATCTTAACTTTTATTTATAATCAAATCATAGCCAACCAATGAAATAAAACTAACTAATCAGAAAACTCAAAAATAAAAAAATGAAAAAACATACAAATTCAAATAATTACTTAGGTTTTAATTTCTCCGTAAATACATAAAAAAGTAGACATTTATCAAAATCTATCTATATAGATAGGTTGCATTGATTTATTTTATATTTGAAAAAATTACTTTGATGAGTGAATTTATTAAAATATTACAGGCAAGAAAACTGAGTTTTCACACAGGTCAACCCTTGTGGAAATATAATATCTCAGATTTTGAATTTGAACAATTAAAAGTACGTTTTCAAAATGTTGAAAGAGCTTCTCAACTGGATCCCAGAACTTGTGCATTATATTATGCAGAATGGTGGAAGCGAAAGTATATTGGTGGTTATCCTTCTAAACTAGAGATTTACGAATCAATTGGCGGAAAACAATTATGTTTCGATGACGAAGAATTTTTCAAGTTAGCAAAACAAGGAGGTAATTATCTGAATTTCAAATGGATTAGAATTCAAAATACTCTATACCTTAAAACCTTATTTTTACAAGGTGGTTTACCAGTAAATCATATTAAAAATAATAAAGGGAAATATCGTGACTTTCTTGTCAAAATCATACATCTAAATCCTAATACTATAGAAGATTTTTCGTCTGATTATGAGGTTATAAGCCTCTTACCAAAATCAAGTCAGAATGATATTATCTATTCAAGCTGTCTGGAAATTGTACGAGCTGTTTTGGATAATGATGAATCAATGTTATCCTCTTTTCAACACAACAAGGATTTAGTTGATATTGCTAATGATTTGATTACAGAAAGAGACAAAGTTGTAAGAAAAGGAAACTCCCTAAGGTTTAGGTGGTTCTATGACCGTAACAAGAAAACATTTTTTTTAAATACATCATTGAATTTAAAATTAAATAAAACTGACTTACAATATTTATTGAACGACAATGTCAATGATTCAATAAGTGAGTACAGGTTATTTGTTGACAGTAGTTTGATTGCAAAATTAGTCAAGAGAAATGCTGACACCTTTAAAGTTATTCAAGTAACAAATACAATTAAGTTTGATGGAAAATTAGATCCGGAAATATACTTTATTGACACTCTTGATAAAACTTATACTGCTAATCATTTGTTGTACCACAAGTTAAATTTGGAAATACCTTCGTTGTGGAATAGTAGTGGTGATGCAATTTACCATTTAGACAAATCACGACATACACGTAACAATTCAGCATTTGTTTTATGTGAAAGTTCTTATTTCTGGCAAGGCGATGTAGATGTAGAGGAAAAGTTAATCATAAATGATGACGACTATTATTTTGTTAAATTCAAGCATCAATTACATGTCAAAAAAGACAATGAAAATGGTTTTAAATTTAAAACCAATGCACAAAATATGTTTGAGTGGACGATATTGTCAGATCGGCCAAAATGGATTCTGAAATCGAATTTAGAGATTGTAAGAAATCAACTTCGGTTATTTGTTTGTGATAAAAATGGAGAAAGAATTTCTAACCCCATTATTCAGTGGAAACCTACACACAGATCTGAATGGAATTCTATAAATAGCCCACTTTCCAAAGGAGTTCTAGATATTAAAATTTCGCTTAACGAGATTGAAGAGTTCGACCGGGTTTTTAATATTGCAGATTTGGATCTTAAAGTGATATCTAAACATCATCATTTTGTGTTTAGAAACAGTGAACCTTTTACTACAGAAATTTATCCCTCAGCTCTTTATGATTTTGAAATAGAGAATTTTGTTATTAGATTTAATATTATAGAACACAGTTCATTTCCAACATCTGTAAAAACTAGATTTAGTATACAAAGGCAATCTGCCGGTCTCATTGCGGAAATAGCTTCTCCCTTTCAAGGACTTTGTATTGTTGACCAGAATAATCAAAAAGTTGATGATAAAGTTCTTTATCTCGATAATATAAGAGGATGGCGATTGGTATCCAATTTACATGAAAAGGAATTTGAAATTTCTTTCAAAAATCACAAAAACGATCAAATCATCATTAATAAAGCGATTGACAGAAAAATAATTCCTCTTATTGAATTTCATGATACTCTTAAATCATTGTTCCAGCTTTACAATGTAATAGATGAAGAAAATTATATTGAAATAATGATTTCAGAAATTCTTACTAACTCTAAAACAAAAAAAATCAAAAGCTACCAGATAAAACAATTTTCGAAAACAGTAGTTTGGAAAGTGAATGAGCATAATAAAATTCAGTTTATTGATGATGATATTAATTTTGCTGATTCAGTTTTTGCATTGCCTTTAGAATGTGAGCTTGAAGAAATAGATAAAATAGAACTTTCAAAAGAACAAGACTCTTTCTCATTGCAGAAAAGCAATATCGAGAAATTTATTTTGTTTTCAGTTAAAAATTCATTTCCAAAAATAAAACCAGTGTTTATAAGCGTTAATCCTGAAAATAAATTCACAACTGATGATGATAGAAATGCAAGGATGCTAGATTTTGCTTCTCAACTATTAGAACAGGACTTTCCGGGAATTATTTGGAATAAACTCTGGATATATTACATTTTGTGTAAAGAGAATGATCTTCCTTTTGCAACCTTCGATATCATAAAGTCTATTACAACTTCTTCAGAACTAGCAGCAAAAGCCTTTGTATTTTTATCTGAAAAATTTGATAATGGCCAATTTGCCTTCTCCGGGAATGATTTTGCCGAACTTGAAAATGATTTGGGCTTTTCTTTCCATTGGGTGAAGCTAGAACATTGGCACAATCACTTACATATGAGTGAAGCAATTGCTACAATGTTGGGACATCATTTCCCTGAACTTAAAGTTTGTTTACTTCAAAACAGATCAAAGAGGGATTTTGTCTTCCTCGCAGAATTGAATAAAGCAAGAGAAAGATTAGGAAATCGTGTTCTTAGCCAATTACCTAAATACAATTTATTAACAGATCGAAATTCTTATATAAAACCAATCCCGCATCAGCACTGGAATGATGAAGTAAATATTTTGGTGATTGCGCCATTGGCAGTAGCATCTTCTATAAAAAAAGATAATGCCGGACTTTGGCATACAAACGGTGATAGTTATCGCAGAATGATAAAATACGTTGAAAATATCGATAAAAAATGGTATGAAGATTCACTAATCTTCTATCTAAATTAAACACAAAGGAACATTTAAAATTAAAAAAAACTAAAACTTATGAGTAAGCTTATATTTAATAAAATCTACACAGAAATTCAAGACAGACTATTAGATTCGATACTTTCTTTGTGGGCAACAGGAGATGCACAATTTCAGAACTATCTTGAAGAGTTACTGAACAAAGAAAAACTTTTGGCTGAACCCGTCTTTCAAAATACCTTTCCTTGGACTCCAGCATCACAGACATTTGGAGACTTGACCCACCTTTTTGATAGCAATCTTATTAAAAACTTAGATAAAATAAAAGGAGAGTACGAATTTCCCAAAAATAGAAATCCATATGTACATCAAGTGACAAGCTGGGAAAAACTTCTCTCAGACAAAAAATCTATTGCAGTAACAACAGGTACAGGTTCTGGTAAAACTGAGTGTTTTATGTTACCGGTCTTACAAGATTTATATCAAAACTGTGAAAACGAATCTGGAGTAAGAGCAATTTTTCTTTATCCGTTAAACGCTTTGATTGGTAGTCAGAAAAAACGTATTGATACTTGGGTAAAAGCAATCGGTGGGTTGACTTATGCAGTATACAATGGAAATACAGACGAAAATGCTACAGCGGCTCATGCAAAAAATGCTCTTCCTGAGCTTATATCACGAAAACAAATAAGAGATACTCCGCCTCAAATACTTTTTACAAATCCATCGATGCTGGAGTATTTGTTGGTAAGGGATAAGGATGTTTCGCTCCTCACAAATTCTAAAGGGAAATTAAGATGGATTTTGCTTGATGAGGCACATACATTGGTTGGTTCTGCTGCGACAGAAATGGCATTATTAATTAGAAGAGTAGTTGATGCCTTTGAAGTCGATGTAAAAGATTTACGTTTTGCAATTACTTCAGCAACGGTAGGATCAGGGGAAGAAAGTGATAGAAAATTAAAAGATTTCATGGCAAATCTTTGTGGCATTGATAGCAGCCAAATAGAGGTTATTACGGGAAATCGCGAACTCACTCCGCTGCAAGATGATTTTGAAATTGAAAACAAACAAGGAATTGAGCAACTTAGAACCAGAACCTACACATCTGCTGCGATTAAACTTTCTGACATGACTGATGGCTTTGTAGTTAATAATAGTTCTACTGAAGATAAACTGGATTGGCTGGATCATATTGTTGAGAAAAAAGATCATCTTGATAATTCTATTTTACCGCTAAGAATGCATTTGTTTTCCCGCGGAATCGGAGGCGTATATGTCTGTTCAAATCCGGAATGTGACAAGCACAATAATTTTGAAAACATAAGTCACATGGGGAATTTGACAACGTATACAGAGAAAACTTGTTCTCATTGTAACTTTCCGATGTTCGAGTTGGTTGCCTGTAGATCTTGTGGCAATGAACTATTAAAAGCAGAAAAAGAAATAAACAAACAGGGAATTCAAACGCTTCAACTTTCAACATCTCTCAATCAGGATAATTTTGTATTAGACGATATTGATAATGATGAGGATTCTGAAGAAAAGCTTCCTACGCTTTCTTTTTTCTTTACAAGGAAAAATCCTAACAAAAGATTTGTCTTGGGAACTAATGAATTTGGTATTGAGGACACCGGTAAGATAGATAGAAATAGAAATGAATTCATAGAAGCAGATAATAACAATGGTGAATGTGTATGTCCCCATTGTGCAACTTCATTAGAAAACCCTTTGCATTTTAGAATTTCTTCTTCGTATATGAACAGAAATTTATCCGACATTTTTCTTGAAAACACACCAGAAGCGGGTGAAATTAGACAAGAAACTTTATGGAACGGTCATAAATATATTTCATTTACAGATAGTCGTCAGGGAACGGCCAAAATATCTGCACTTATTAATATTGATAATGAAAGCAATTGGATTCGATCGCAGGTCTTTCATAAGCTCTCATTAGAAAACATTAATAATGCTACGCCAGATCCTTACAGGAGTGTTTTGGAAGCTCAAATTCATAATGCAAATAATCCAGTTTTCAAGAGAGAATTTGAAAGACAATTAGCAGAATTACCAATTCCAATCACCAACTCAGTAAGACTAAGCTGGAAACAAGTTTATGACTTTGTAAATCCAAAAACAGATTTAAAGACATTATTTAGAAATAACAATCCTCGGGAAGAAGATATTGTAAACATTGAAAAATATTCACGTGCTCTTTTATTCGATAATTTTTCGAGAAGATTACCCAGAGAGCGTTCATTGGAAAATTTGGGGTTGGTAAGTTTGGTCTATCCGGATTTAGATAATGTACAATTGCCATCAATTGCAGAACGCTGCAATATTTCTTTAGCAGAATGGAAAAGTCTTTTAAAAATTGGTTTAGATTATATTATCAGATATAAATTCAATTTTTTTGTTGATCCCGTAATTTATCCTTACTCAACTTCTTTCTTAAGAAGTTCTCTGATTCATAATCCAAATTCAAATGTTGTTGGTGCAATAGAATGGCCAACCTTCGAGAAAAACAATCTACGACCAAACAGACTTGCTTTACTACTGTGTGTTGGTTTAGGCTTTTCTGAAAGGGATGAAATTACCAATGAAGTTGAGGACAATATTAACGAGTTACTAAAAAATATATGGCAAAATATCAAACCCCTTTTAACCCAAGATGGAAATCAATCTTATAAATTAAACTTAGAAGAAAAAACGAGATTTCAACTTGCCAATGGACTTTGGCTTTGCCCTGTAAAAAAACGTCTGATTGACGCTCATTTCAAAGGTGTTTCACCTTGGATTAATGGAACTTTCACAGACGAGAATGTTCGTCATTACCGAATCGAAAACATACAATCAATAATATTTCCTGAACTCAAATTGAAAATGGGAGATAATGATGTAATGCAAACGGTAAAAGAATGGATTGCTGAAAACTCAGTAGATTGGAAACAACAGGGTATTTGGAATAACATTCACGAAAAAGTAATTCTAAATAGACCTATTTATTTATCTGGGGAACATTCTGCTCAACAAAATGAGAAACGTTTAAAGCAGCTTGAGACTAAATTTGAAAATTCAGAAATCAATATTCTTAATTGTTCCACAACTATGGAAATGGGTGTGGATATCGGCGGGATTTCTACGGTTGTAATGAACAATGTTCCTCCAGGCCCTGCAAATTATTTACAAAGAGCAGGCCGTGCGGGCCGCCGTAAAGAATCAAAATCTCTGGCCTTTACTGTATGTGCGCCAAACCCTGTTGGTTTAAATGCATTCAATACACCTACATGGGCTTTGACTCATAAAATTGCGCCACCTTTTATCTCTTTCAATAGTCAGCAGGTTATCGAAAGACATATTAATGCATTCTTTCTAGGAAAGTTTGTTCAGACTGAGCAAGTAGGAGGTATGAGAGTAACTGATAAGATTAGCGACTTTTTCTTTGCTGAAATAAATCCTATTGCTTCAAGATTCATAAGTTGGTTACTCAATGACGAAATTTCTTCATTAGATGGCAGGTTGAAGAGCATTACTAAAAACACAAGTTTTTCAGACAGGAATTTTAATTTTATAATTAATAAAGTATTTTCAAATTTCAATAGAATACTACACTTTACACAAGCTAAAAAACAAGGATTTGAGAGAAAAATGGCAGAGTTTGAGAATGAATTTGGCCAAAATTCCCCTGCTTATAAAGCTGTAAATATTCAGTATATACAGTTTATAGAAAAAAACGCACTTTCTTTTTTAGCACAGGAAGGATTTCTTCCAACAGCAGGGCTTCCAACCGGAATAGTAGAGTTTGAAACCACAAATATTGATAACCTAAACAGAAAGCAAAAAAAGGAAAATCCTTCTTATTTTATCACCAGAGCACTGACAGAATTTGCTCCCGGTAACAATGTTGTCATTGACGGGATGAATTACAAATCTTCCGGAATTATTTTAGATAATAATCGCGGTTCTCAGGCCAGCAAAGAAATTATCCAGTTGTGTAATAGTTGTGGTTACCAAAGAATTGTGGAAATAGCAGATAATCAAACTATCGATTCTAGCTGTCCACATTGTAATAATCAAAGTTTTAGAGGTTTGATTTTCGATGATGAAGGCAATCGGGGAAGTTTCACCGAAATGATTCAACCTGCCGGGTTTGCAGTAGATGTCTATCAAATGCCTAATAGGAAGATATCTGAAACTTCAAGAACACAGTATGTTGATCCATTATTGATTAATGTAAAACCGTGGGAGCAAAATACCACGAATATCATTGATATTAGAGAAAGCGAGGATAATGGGGAAATATTATATTACAACGTTGGTAACGGAAATGGTTTTCATGTCTGTTTAAATTGTGGTAAAACGGGATTTTCTATTGAAGAATTGGAAGATCACAGACGTTTGAGAGGTGGGAAAGACGACCAGAATGGTGCAATTTGTCAGGGAAATTTTACACCATCATCTATTCGCCCCAACGTTATTTTGGGTGGACGTTTTAAAACCAATTTTTGTGAGATTAGAATTAAGGAAAACGATAGATATTCTACTGATGAAACGCTTCTATACTCCCTAGCTTCTGTTTTTGCAAAAGAATTGGCATCATATCTTGCTGTAGAAGCCGCAGAAATCGACTTTGGCATAAAAAAATATGATCATTACAACACAATTTTCATTTTTGATACAACAAAAGGAGGTGCAGGATATTCTACCAAGTTCTTTTTGTACGCCGACGAAATATTAAAAGCAGCTAAAGATAAATTAGAATGTAATTGCACAGGAGCTTGTACAAAATGTTTAATTGACCGAAAAACCCAATGGCACATTAATCTTTTAGATCGCAATAAAGCTCTGGATTGGTTGCAGAATATTGCGAAATTGAGCATTCCAGAGGAGATAGAATATAGTTATCCAAATCCAAAAAGAATATTAGATGGTATAAGAGCAGATATTGTCAAAGTTTCTTATACCAATCAAATTGACGAAATCTGGTTAAAAGTTGATCATGAAATTTCTAATTGGGATTTAGAGAATATAATCTTCTTAGAAAATCTCAAAAATAAGTCGGAGATTAATTTAGTTTTTGAAACTAAACCGATAGTTTCGAATCCTCAAAATGTAATGACATTAATTCAAGTTTCTTCATGGGCAAAAGTATGTGTTCAGAAAGATAATAACAATGAAGATATAAAAGCAGTTGCTTTAATCAAATTGTCGGATGTAGATTACCACTCTTACCTTGTTAGCGGCCAAGTTAACCTAAGTTTAAATCAATATTGGGGAGATACTGATAACGGTGAATTATATAGAATCAACCAATTACTGAAAATTGATTGTGATCCACTTAACGTTATGGATTATCTTAATTCAAATCAAATCTTTGAAGTATATTTAAACCCCACTGAAAATATTTCGTCAAAAAATCTGGCTTCCATTTTAATTACGGGATTAGCAAATAAATTTGATCTACAATCTATAATGAATGGGCAAAAATTTAATGTTTCTTACTATGATCGATATTTAAAAACACCTTTTGGGTGCTTTTTAATGTTACAGTTTATCGATCAATTAAAAACAGAGCTTAATTTTGAATTGCAAGACTTTATTTTTTATGGGCAGGATTTTAATAATGATAGAAACGCTTCAAGAGTATTTCATGATTTTCGAAATCAAAAGTCCCGAAAATCTTTTATTGAATTTTATAAATATGATCTTGATTTAGAAAATATGGAAATTCTAAGTGATGAAATTCCACATTATCGTTATTTTGAATTTTCAAATGATCAATATAGAATTATTATACGACCAGATGCAGGAATAGAGCATGGTTGGCGTTTGGTTGAAGATAATATTCGGATAGAAGATTTAAACAGTTTAGATCAATCTCTAGATATTTTGAAAATGAAGAATCATCCGATTTTATACACTATTAGCTTTAACACTATAAATACTTGAGATAATATTAAACTTGTGTAAACTTATTTAATTAACAAATTTCCGAGAAATAAGACAATTAGTGATAGAGGTGCGAATTATGGCAAATACATATAATTTTCTGTGATATATTTATATAATAAACTTTTGATTATCAGAGTAAACCAAATAAACGTATACATAACAAAAGAAATAAGAGTTAATCTATTTTTACACAATTATATTTTAAATAATTACAATATGAAAATTGCATACGGTAGGATTACCTCAAGTTATACCAGATATCATCTGTCCATAGGGACCAAACAAATGAATCACAAGTGACAAATAATCTTATGATGACGTCAGCTTAAAATTTGACGTCATCATAAGATTAAAAATATAAATATGCTTATCCAAAAAAGTTTTTTAACATATTTCACTATGTAATATTTGCTTTTTATACAAGTAGTGGCAAATATAGTTACACCGCATGCGACCTTAGATATTCAAGAAATCCCATTGAAAAGCAATGTAAATTTAGGTACAGTATGCTTCACAAAAATCAGCAATAAGTTCTAAATAAAAGATTTAAAATTCAATATGAACGAGTCTTGTTTCGCCCTTCTGCATTAATTTCATAAATGAAGCTTTCACATCAGAGCCAATAATGTTTCTAATCACCGAAAGTGCAGGACACTCTGTTGTGGCGTTTGGATTAATTTAGCTTTAAATCAAGCAAAATTAAAATCGTATGAGCCGGAAGTTGTCTATATCCTTATTTCTTCTGATTACCTGTTGCAGTTCGGTATACGCACAGCAGCTGGCTTTTCCCGGGGCAGAAGGTTTCGGCCGTTTTGCAGCGGGCGGACGAAGCGGGACCGTTTATCATGTAACCAACCTGAATGATACAGGTGAAGGCTCATTCAGGGATGCCGTGAGCCGGACGGGCAGGACGATTGTTTTTGATGTTTCCGGTGTCATCAGAATCAAAGAAAAAATTGCGGCGGCTCCCGGAATTACCATTGCAGGCCAGACAGCGCCCGGAACAGGGATTACGGTGTATGGCAACAGTGTTTCGTTTAGCGGTAATACCATTGTAAGATATATCAGGTTCAGGGGAAGCATCAGTATGCCCAAAGGTGCCTGTACGGTAGTAGCGGATAATCTGAAGGACATTATTTTTGACCACGTTTCCATTGAGTGGGGGAGATGGGATAACCTGCATGTAAAAAACAGTTCAGACATTACTTTTCAGTATTGCCTGATCGGTGAAGGGATAGATCCTCAGCGTTTCGGGGCATTACTGGAACATCCTGTTGATGTCACCGTGCACCACAGTTTATGGACAGGAAATCAGAGCCGTAATCCCAAAGCAAAAGCAAAGATTGAATATATCAATAATGTCGTCTACAACTGGGGGAAAAGCGCTTTCGTAGGTGGCCATTCGGCAACAGACCATTATCAGGACCTGGCAGGTAATTATTTTATTGCCGGACCAAGTTCTACCGATGAGTTTCTAAGCATGTTTGCCGCTACAGACCATGTTTATCATAAAGATAATTATGCAGACCTTAATAAAGACGGCAGGGTAAACGGACGATTAATTACTGATGCAGATTTTATCCGGGAAAAAGCCACCCTGTTACAGGAGCCATCGTCAATGCAAAGGAGCAACGTTACCATAAGTACCGCCGCAGACGCCGTGAAAATTGTTATGGCAGAAGCCGGTTCTTCTTTGAAAAGGGATGCTGTAGATAAGCGGATCATCGGATACTTTAAGAGTCTTGGTAAGAAAGGCCGGATTTTTAAAACTGAAGCAGACGCGGGCGGACAGCCGGAAGTAAGGCCAAAGAGATCAAAGCTGAAAGATAGAGATGGTGACGGCATGCCTGACCGATGGGAAAATAAGCATAATCTGAATGCTGATGATGCTTCAGATGCAGCGGTTATCAACCGGACGGGTTATACAAATCTGGAAGAATACATCAACAGCCTCGTGAAGTAGACAGGTACTGATATTGTTACTTTGCTGCAGAATATCATTAGTGAGAGGGATTTATCAGCTTATGTCCATACCTCAAGGTAGAGAGGCGGAATAATTCTACTTCTTTAATCTTTATTACGTATAAATAAATAAGAAATACAGATCTCTATTTTTACCGGACCGATGACAAACGCTTACGCTGCCGCATCAGCTATAATCAATCCGGCAGTGTAAACCAAAAAGTCGTTCCTTCACCTTCTACGCTCTCTACACCGATCTGTCCGCCATGACGCTGGATGATGTCTGAACAGATATAAAGCCCTAAGCCCAGGCCAGAAACCTGTATGCCGCTCTGGTCTACACGGTAATAGCGGTCAAACAGATGCGGGAGCTTATCAGCCGGAATGCCGGGACCGGTATCCCGGAGTGAAATTTTTACCGAATCACCGGGATGTTCAATGGTCAGGAATATCTGTCTGCTGTTCGGAGCATATTTTATGGCATTGGTGATGAAATTGGTAACCACCTGTTCGATCCGGTTTTCATCTGCCACAATTTCAAGATTTTTTTCGCCTTCCACAATCAGCTCATGCGTGTCGCGCTGCGCCACATGGGTGCAGCATTCGTCTACGAGATGGGCCAGGCTGAATTTCTTTTTGTTCAGCATTACTTTGCCTTCGTTTATTCTTGTCACATTCAGCAGGTCTTCCACCAGCTCGGAAATTTTTTCCATGCTTCGGTTGCACTGCTCAACGAGCCTCGGTAGCAAGGCGGTCGGATTGGTTTTCATCCGTTCCAGGAGCTGCAGGGAAGCCTTCAGGCTGGTAAGCGGTGTTTTAAGCTCATGGCTGGCAATCGAAATGAAATCGTCCTTCTGCTGCTGAAGCTGCTTGAAAGCGGTGATATCCATCACGGTACCCAGCATCTTTTTGAGGTTGCCATGGCTGTCGTAATGCACATCCCCCTGTAAACGGATCCACTTTACGGAGTTGTCTGCAAGCAAAATGCGGGTTTCATAAAACAGCCTGCCGGTTTTTTGGGCGGTCATATGGGCCTCGTCGCTGAGGTGGGCATCCAACGGATGGTAAGTTGCCAGTACCTGCTGCCTGGAAACAGGGCTGGTTACGCCAAAGATTTCATCGAAACGTTTTGAACCTTTCACAGTCTGGTCTCCGTAACTGAGCTCATAGGTTCCGATCTCTGCCGCTTCAATGGCCAGCCGGTTGCGTTCTTCCACATCTTCAATCTGCCTTCTTGCCGTTACTTTATCGGTTACATCGTTGCCGACCACCATAATTGATGTTACTTTACCTTTTAAATCCGTCACCGGTTCGTAAACAAAATCAATACACACTGTTTCGGCAATGCCGTTCCTGTTTAAGATCAGTTCATGCTCTTTTCCATGAAAGGCAATGCCGGTGTCAATAACCTGCTGCATCAGCGGGGCATAGGCCTCGGCTACCTCAGCTACGCCATCCCAGATGGTATGGTGTTCCAACTGCCGGCGGGTTTTGCCCACCAGCTCCAGATAAGCATTATTCACTTCAACCACAATCAGATCTTCTGCCCGGATCACGCATATGGCAAACGGAGCCTGATTGATCAGGTTCCGGAACCGTGCTTCACTGAGCAGCAGCTCATCATTGGATTCCGCGAGTTCCTCGTTGGTTGTCGCAAGCTCTTCATTGAGTGCGGCGAATTCTTCATTGGAGGCTGCCAGTTCTTCATTCATATCCTGAAGCAGCTGCTCATCCAGTTTCCGTTGGGTGATATCAATGCAGGAACTGATGTACCCGGCAAAGTTTCCGTCAGAAAGAAATCGCGGCGTTCCTTTTTTCAGCAGCCAGTGGTAGGATCCGTCAGCTCCGAGTACCCGGACTTCATCGCTGTAGGAAACTCTTTTATTAAATGCCTGCTGATGGATGTCAAGGAATTTCTGCCTGTCTAGGTCATGGATCAGGTCATGCCATCCGATGCTGATCAGCTGGTCTGCGGTTCTTCCGGTAAACTCTATCCAGGCTTTGTTAAAATAAATCAGCTTTCCTGTCTCTTCACGGACGGCTACCAGGATGTCGGTGTTGTCAGCCATCGACCTGAAACGCTCCTCGCTTTCAATAAATGCTTTCACACGGTCGTTCACCATGGATTCAAGCTCGATATTCATCCGGAAAAGTTCTTCCCTGCTTGCCTGGAGCTCTTCATTGATGGCATTGAGCTCTTCATTGGAAGCGGCCAGCTGCTCGTTCAGCGACTGTTCACGGATCAGTAATTCTTTGTTTTGCACCGCTTCCTCCAGGGTACGTCTGTTCAGGTAACGTTCAGTTACATCGGTAGCCGTATGCAGGACAGCGATAACCCGGCCGCTTTTGTCCCTGACGGCACGGTACTCAAAATCAAAGTAATATGTGCCTAAGGCCCCATCGACCAACAGTTCTGCGGGTGTATCATTTCCAGAAATCGTTATGCCTTCACGCCATACCCTGGCAAACATTCCCAAAAACGGCTGATCTGAAAGTTCGGGCATTGCTTCCACCAATCCTTTTCCGATCACCTCAGTACCCCGGCCCCAGATGGTTAACATCGCCTGGTTTGCAAATTCAATCCGGGCATCTTCACCCACATGGACAGCAGTAGCGGTACTGCTGAAAGAAAGCACTTCGGTTAACTGTTCAGAATTCAGGGGCGTTACGGGCTCAGTCATAGTATAGCGGTTAAATATCGAAGAACAAAAATACAAAAATGGACTGAATTTTACGCAGGTGTGGCACATAACCGCGGAGCCGGAGCTTTAAGTAGGTTTTCTTTGATCGGAAGGCCGGGTTTATTTCTTGATATAGATGTTTTCGGTTATTTTGATAAATTTCAATATCCGTTATTTCTGAATCTCAGAAAAATAAAAGTTCATGGCAAAGGCAGGAATAAAAAATGCCTTCAAAAACAATATTCGTTATTTATAAATTCCAGATAAACCATCGTTATTTAAAATGATCAATACCTGTTATTCTTTACCGTTAAAACAGGGCAGGGTACGGTGTTAAATTACTGTCGGATCCAACCGTTTGAATGATAAACCGGATTTACGGAACCGGTAATTATAATGCAATAGTATTGAAAATTAACCATACATCAGAATGTTGTTTATATGCAGGGGAATATCATCATCATGTATAAGCCTCCAATGTATTATTCAGCCTGTTTCAGAAGTTCCTTTTTATCTTTAAAATGGGTAAAGTGTGTCCCGGAAAACGACTGTTATTAAAGAAAAAACGTACTATTAATTCTTCTATACCTGACATGTATTTATACTTCCTTCCATAGCGATTAAAGTATTGGCATACTTAATCTTTACCGGTTTTTTAAATCGCTGAAAAGTCAGTTAAAACCTTTTCGGAATCCTCAAAAAAAGAGCATGATAATTACAAACCACTCATCTGTAAAGTAAAGCCAGATAAGAACAGGAATCTTTACCGAATTCACTCTTTTCTTCGGATGTTGTCTGATGTTTCTTCGGTGTTTCTTCGGAAAAAAGATGTTTTTTCCGAAGAAACACCGAAGGACTATCGAAGAAGTATCGAAGAAAAGGGGAAGGAACCCTGCCAAAACCTGCCAAAACCGGACAATAGCAGACACAGCTTTCCCGGGTATCTGAAAACAGGGAATCCTGTGGTACCTTCGTTCCGTTAACCCATAAAAACATAACAAAATGGCAAGAATCACAAAAGGAATCCTCGGGGGATTCTCAGGAAAAGCAGGCACGGTAGTAGGTCCAATAGGTGAAGTGCAGGTTCGTCATCGGTTTTCTCCAGCGCTTAAAATATTCAAAAAGACATTTCGGTTCAAGAATTAAATGTTTTATATGGATTATATATTCAGTTAGGAAAATGTAGTGTTTAGAAATTTTCAATGTTAATAAAATACGACGAGTTCTGTCGCATTGCAGGAATACCTTTGCCGCAGAAAGTTTACAGGAAAATTAAACAGAATAATATTAACTCTTAAAGCTGATCATATTCAAGTAAAATTGATATGGATTATCTTTTTATCGTGAATTAAAAAGAATACTTTTGCAGGAATTATAAAAAAAATAATAATTAAAATACTAAGGACATGAAAAAACTCTACATGAGCGCACTCACCGTGTGTGTGGTACTTGGCATTTCAGCCCAGGAAACACTCTGGCAGAAGGACATCAAATCCGCTACGCAGGATTTCCTCTCGCAGATAACCACCACCATTGACCAGCAATATCTGGTATCGGGCAGCAGCATCCAGTCCAATAAAATTTCTTCAGACAATAAACAAAACCAGGGGTACGATTATCATTTGGTAAAATTGAACCAGCAGGGAGAAGAAGTCTGGGAAAGATATTTCTCCGGACAGAATCATGATTTCCTATCTGCTACCGTGAATACACAGGAGGGTGGATTTTTAATTTCAGGAACCAGTTACTCGGAAAAAGGTCTTGATAAAAAGGAGGATTCCAAAGGCGGTTCGGACCTATGGCTGATCCGGATCAGTGAATTCGGGGATGAATTATGGCAGAAAACCATCGGAGGATCTTCTGATGAAGAAGCCAGAGCGGTAATCCAGACGACGGATATGGGATTCTTCGTTGCGGGAAATGTCCAGAATGCAGCCAAAGGGTACGGATCGAAAGATGTCATTGTTATAAGGCTGGATAAAAACGGAAAGGAAATCTCACAGCTCATTTTAGGCGGGAAAGGCCTGGATGAAGTGGAGAAGATGATCCCGACTAAGGATGGCGGGGCTTTACTGGGCATCTATTCCAGAAGCAGTACAGGAGGATCCAAGAAATCGGAATACTTCGGCGAGGGCGATTACTGGATCATCAAACTGAATAAAGACGGCAAAGTGGAATGGGAGAAAAGCTTTGGCGGTAAAGGTGATGACCATCCAAGGACACTGGCCCTGACTTCCACTGGTTTTCTCATCGGCGGGGAATCAAGGTCGGAAAGATCAGGCAATAAAACCGTAGGAATTGAAGAAGGAACCGACTTGTGGCTGGTCTCTTTAAATGAAAGAGGTGAAGACCTGTGGCAGAAGTCGTACAGCTTTAAGAACCGTGATGTGTTGATGGGCATGAGTGTTCTGCACAGTTCGGATGACAAATCCTCAAAAGGCATCCTGCTCGGAGGCTACACCCAGGCAGAAGGAAGAATAGAGACTGATGATGAGACGTTCTGGATGCTGTATTTAGATGAAAACGGAAATGAGCAGTGGCGGAAACATGTGAAAGGGGAATCCAGTAAAAGGGAAGAAAGATTATCTGATATTAAGCTGAACCGTGACGGCTCGATTATCCTGGCCGGAACCAGCGCAGAGGAGCTTGGGAAAGAGAACTGGAAGATCGTAAAGCTTGGTGATCAGCAGATTGACCAGCTGATCGAGAAGCAGGACATCAGGATCTACCCGAACCCGGTAACGGATTACGCATATGTAGAAGTCGGGTTTGATTTTAAGGAAGCTGATATTATTTTGTATGATATGGGCGGAAGGCAGCTGCAGACTGTGAAAACCAAGAATAAAGTGACGAAGATTAACACGCAGCCACTGATCCAGGGAGCTTACCTGGTGAGTGTAAAAACGGCTGAAGGAAAAACGGCGAGTGCTAAACTGATAAAAATAAACTGAGATGAAAAATAGACCATTCATTATACTGCCTTTAGCTATTTGCAATGCATTATTGGGTCAGGATAAAAAATTTGATATTACCTTAAAATCACCGGATGCGACTCAGATTTCTAAATTTACGGATATGCCGTCTTCTACCTATACCGGTATCGTGAGCTCAAGCATTCCGATTTATGACATTAAAATTGATAAAGAAATTTTTCCTATCACGATCAATTATCACGGTTCAGGAGTAAAGGTAAAAGAGGTTGCTTCAAAAGTTGGATTAGGATGGTCTTTGTCGGTAGGGAATACTTCACTCTCAAAACAGATTTTTGGGGCAGAAGATACTGGATGGGTTCCAAATATTCCTATGGATGAAGATCACTTCACCCCTAATGATATGCAGTCTAACAGCTACGCATTAGCTACATCTATCACAGGGTTTAATCAGGCTACGGGGGCTCAGGACTTATCTACAAAAAGAGATACCCAGCCCGATATATTTTCCTATTCTGTGAATGGAATGTCTGGAGAATTTCATTATGACCATACCGGAAAAATCATACAGATTCCTTATCAAAAAGTAAAAATTGAAAATGTATTCAAAATAACAGATGGTAAAGGCGTGGTATATAATTTTATTGCCGGAAACTCGGTAAGAAATGTTGGCGGAAGCGTTCCTGGTCCTCAGGATTCACAGGTAACTGATTATATTATTGAAAGTATTGTTTATCCTTCCGGTAAAAAGATCTTATTTGAATATGATCCTATTTCCTATAGCTATCTAAGTAATTATACCAAAAGATATTCTTATCCAATACAGAACTGCCAAACAACACTTGGAGATGATGATGTAGCAGCACAAGATGAATATGACGAATATGTAACCTATTCCAATGTATTGCGTGAGTATATTCTGAAAAAAATAACTTTTCCTGAAGGGGAGATTGCCATCAGTTATAATACGAGAGAAGATATTTTAGATGGAAAGAGAATCAGCAGCATCACGATTAAAGATAATAATCAGAAGCTTATTCAGAATTACCAGTTCAATCAAAGCTATTTTACTTCTACCGAGCAAATTGATGTGCTTAATTATGACAGCCATATCACTTCATTAATGAAAAGACTGAAATTAAATGAATTGGTAGAAACGGTTGAGAATAAAAAATACCAGTTTGAGTACCATGAAGATGCTCCGCTTCCTAACCGTTTTTCTAATGCTACGGATTATCTCGGCTATTACAATGGACAAAATACCAATTCAGGGATTGAATATGTTGAATATAACAATCAAATCTATGGATTGGGCGATAATAAAGAGCCCAACATCAACTTCGCTAAGCTCGGAAGTTTAAAGAAGATTAAATATCCTACAGGAGGTTCCATGGAACTTGAATATGAAAACGATAATTATTATTTCAATGGTACTGAAAAAAAGATAAGCAGAAATGAAATCTTTGTGCAAAATTCAGATTTACCACAGACGATTAGTAGCCAATCTTCATTGCCTCAGATTAATTTTAAAGTCAGGTTTGCTTCAACAATGAACCCCCAGGATGATGGTTCAGGAAGTTTACCTGTAGGACCGCATTTTGTGGGTGAGATTTTAAATGTCAACAATACCGTTGTAAAAACTTTTCTTGTAGTAAAAGATTATGACTTCCTGCTGCCAGCCCAGACCACTTACAAAGCGAGAGTCAGAAAAGTCGGCAGTGTTGCTCCTTCAGACTATGCATCTTTAACAATAGATTGGTTTGATGTTAAGAATGAGGTTAAAGATTATGATAAAAACATTGGAGGAATTAGAGTTAAAAAAGTTGTTAAAAAAGATTTCAACAACAATATTGCATTGGTTCAGAACTATAAATATGTACGTGAAAATAACAGGTCTTCCGGTGAATATTTTGGAGACCAAATAAATTATTATTATATTTCAACAGGTCCTTATGGAACTTTTGGAAATTCTTGCACAAGGCTGATCATTACCAATTCGGGAAATGCTAACATTGCTACAATTAATGGTAAGGCTGTTGCATACAATCGGGTAACCACAGAAGTAGAAAATACCTTAGGTACGGAAAATTACAAGACGATTGATTATTTTACCAATTATCCTTCTTCAAACTATACTTTTGAAGGACAGCCATTCTTTTTGTATGCTAATAATCAGTATGCAAGGGGGATTCTTAATAAAAAGGAATTTTATAACTCTACGAACAGACTGCTGGAAAAGCAGGAATTCGGATATGAATTTGATTACAAGCTGAACGAACAGTCAGCTGATTATTTGTATACACAGGATACAACCATTCAGCCCTATGTACTCAATATTATAGGGATAACCTATGATGCATTTACAACTTTCCCTTATTATAAAGCAAGTTTTCAATATTTCAGGTATTCTATAAATTCAAGCTGGGTAAAACTGAAAACGCAGAATACAACCCGCTTTTTTGATAACAGCCAAAGTATCGCAGAGACTTCAAGTTACCAGTATGACAATACGTATAAGCATCTTAATCCGACTTCCCTTACAGTAGATTTTCATGATAACTCCAGTCAGGTCACCACTTATTCCTACGCCCACGAGAAGGGCAACCAGCTGATGATCGACAGGAACATGATCGGCATTCCTCTTGAAACCGTTACTATCCAGACTAAAGAAGGGGTAACCAAAACCTTAGGAAAGAACGAAGTTATCTACCCTACATCGCTTCCCACAGCTCAGTCCGGCAGCCTTGTATTGCCTTTGTCTGTAAAGTCAGCTGACCAGCTTACGGGGATTATGTCTACGGATGTTTCTTATGATAAGTACGATGAGAAAGGCAATATTGTGCAGTACACCACCAAGGATGGTGTTGCGGTAACCATTGTCTGGGGGTACAACAAGACCCAGCCGATTGCCAAGGTGGAAGGCATGACCTATGACCAGCTTCTTTCCCTGGCTTCCCCGACAGCCATCATCACGGCTTCCGATCAGGATGCTGCGGATCCTACCAAAGAAGGTTTGCTTCTGACCGCTTTAAATACATTCAGGAAAAACACGCAGCTGGCGGACAGGAAAGTAACGACCTATACCTATGACCCATTGATCGGGGTGACCTCGATTACCCCTCCTTCAGGAATACGGCAGACCTTTACCTATGATCCAGCGAACAGGCTCAAGGAGACCAAAGTCAGAAGCAAGGACACGACAGGAGCCTACAGCGATAAAAAGGCTTCCGAATACAGATACAACTATAAGCCATAACCAACCATGAGAACCTATATATTAACAAAAGCATTTCTGGTCCTTGCCACAGTCCTGGCATCCATGTCCTATGCCCAGACAAATACGGAGAACTATGTGCAGTCGAAAACCTGCCTTAATGACGACTGTACCAGGGTCTCTGAGGCCATTACGTATTTTGACGGATTGGGAAGGCCCAAACAGATCGTCAGCGTCAAATCCACCCCCGGTGGAAAAGACCTGGTAACCCCGGTAACCTATGACGGGTTCGGGAGGAAAGTAAAGGATATCCTTCCGGTCCCTGCCGATACCCAGAACTCGATGATCCATACCGGGATCGTCAATGAAAGTGCTGCCAATACTTATTACGGGGTGAGCAATGCCT